>Ga0123342_1007810_pt1 | contig 13909 bp, 11 predicted proteins | sample Turbeawhitnodule_FD_89960 | JGI IMG/M metagenome (GOLD analysis project Ga0123342, IMG submission 89960) | Root nodule microbial communities of legume samples collected from Mexico - Turtle bean Mexico white nodule | ecosystem: Host-associated > Plants > Roots > Nodule | place: Mexico: Nepantla...
TGCAACAATTTTCATTCCAACCCAAAAATGTCCCCAAAACCCCCTTTAAACAATCCAACCCCCCCCCCCCCTCCACCCTCTCGTTTAAGGCCCTACATTCTAACAATGAATTCTTTGTATGTACACATGAACATGAACATCAAATATAAAGTATTTATTTGCTTCTGTTGTTGTGAAAAATATCTATTATATTCTTGTTAATTCTGTTATGATGTTATTAAAACTTATAGTTTTGTCATTATGAAAAAGGAAGATATTGTTACTACACTAGACGGTCTAGTTACCTCTAGACGATCTAATATCCCACTACATGATCTTATGAGGATATGAAAGTTTATGAGATTTTGATAATAACAAAACCTATAAGATGTGTAAAGGATTCTTACAAAGTTGTTTCACATGTGTAGTTTTTAAGCTAAACATGTTAGATGATCTACAATATTAATATGTTAGACAATCTCACAGTGTTAAATGTATTTGACAGTCTTACTATACTAAACATGTTAGATAGTCCACTGAGTATTAAACATGTTAGATAGTCCAATGAGTGTTAAACATGTTAGATAGTCCAATGAGTGTTGAACGCACAGGGAACAATTATTTAAAATCCTAATCGTAGAATTCACTAAGTATAAGAATATGTACAATAATTTTATTTGAAGTATATTGACTTAAGTTTGCATGAAAATTAAACAAAAGCAAAGTAAATAATTGGATGAGTCAATTGGGAAAATTTGGAATGGGGTTAATCATTCTTACTCGTCTGTAGTTTCAATGAATAAAAAATATAACATTCCATCTTAATTGACATTGATACACATATAAAAGTCATTCATATCAATTCCTCGCATACAAAATTATTAAGAAAGTCTCCTAAATATTGATTTCTCGCATGTTTATAAAAAAAATCCTTATCATTACAAACAAATGTTATAAAACAATTAAAATTTCAAATTTATTCCTAGCATTCAAATATGTTAAGCATTATCATGTAGGTCAGATACTCAAAAGTACTTTGTAATCAAATGCAAGGATCAAAATTATGATTAGTTTCAAGCTTAAAAAATAAAATGATAATACTCATCATCAATTAAAAACTAAATATTATAAATAAATATCACCTCAATACATAAGAGTTTGAACAAATTACTCCTAATCCCAAAGGAAAGTTAGTCGCTCATATTGGCCATTACAAGCATGGAAAGCAAGAAAAGAAGATCTAGGATGTTTTTTTCGTAACGACTGTCTCCTTTAGAGTTTTCTATCTCTCCATATCCCAATGATGTTTAGGGTTATGTCTTACACCTTCTATTTAACTTAATTGCACTTGGGCTAAGTGACATCTCGCTTAAGCGAGTTTTACGAGAAAAAAACCCAACTTCAGTGGAGTGAACTAGTTTAAGCAAGCCTTGGGCGAGTTCCTTTGGAGTGATCTTGCTTGGGCGAGTTTAGGTGAGTTTTCAATGTTTCAACTTTGTCTTTTCATCTTATCCATTCTCCTTTAGCCTTTTTATCTCCATTTTTCCCTAGATTCTTGAAATTAACACAAGTTTGGGAATAAATCGTTCATCTTCATCTTATAATCCAAAAATATGTAAAAAGGTTCAAATTCCTAAATTAGAGGTTGAATTATAACTATTTTATCAAAGTGCCTATCTTTTTGTATGAAATATTACTGAATTATGACACTTATCAACGGTCTTAAAGTGTTTAACGGGTTAGACAGTCTTGAGTCTTAAACGTATTAGATGCTCTTAACTTTGTTTTTGTTCTAGGCCGAAAAAAATATCATGCAATGGATTCTATGAACATGTTTTTCTCGGACTTATCAAAGTTGACCCTATATTATATTTGTTGATCAAGAGTGATCAAGTGCTTTGAAGAATCCAAATCCAAGATGTTTGATGAAAGGTTGATGTTGTTGTTAATTCTGGGTGGGATCTGGGTAGAATAGAATGTGATCCACTCCTTTGTTGAATCTAAATCTGATGTGATTTAAAACCTTTTTGTAATCAAGTGTTTTTCTAACTAAGTGAAAAACAACCTGTTGTTTTGTCGAATCAATTGGTTGTTTTACTCTTAGGAGTTTTGAAAAGGTTGAAAACTGTTTTAGTTTGGTTGACTTAACTATCAAGCCAAACAATCAGTTGTTTTGTGGTTTCAACCGATTTTTTCTTTGAAAATCCTAACAGAATTCAGTTTTGAATGGTGAATCTGCTTTAAATGTTTTTCAACTAAATACGCTCCTTCATTAATTGCTTTGACCAATCTTTGGAAAATATAAATGGTTTGTTTATGTTTTCAAACAAAGAGAGAGAAACAATTTTGAGTTTATCAATTATGAAAAGGTTCATTCTAAGATTTGAACATTCACATCAAGCTTTGGGTTTTCAAAGAGAGTGGAATAGGATTGCAATTGTATTGATTTCAGATTGTATTGTGAACAGGTGTAATCCTTTCTAAACCTACTGTATTTCTGGTGTTGTGTTGCCAAGGAGAGTTGTGTGTTCTTGAGGTTGTGAAGATCAATACTTTTGTTGTGGTTTGCCAAAGGTAGTGTGTTTCTTGAAGGGTTCAATGTCACTACTTTGGTGGTTTGTGTTTTGTAATCTGGTTTGATTGCTTAGTGGATTACCCAGTGGTATTCTGGGGACTGGATGTAGCTCTTGGCTTAACAGTGAACAAGTATAAACTATTGGTGTATCTCCCTCTTACTCTGAACTTATTTAATTTTTGTTTTAAGCTTTGCTGATATAAACAACCAATTGTTTCGAAGAAACAACCGATTGTTTTTTTGTTGCTTTGCTGTTTTATTGCTTAAATTCTTGGTAACTTGATTCCTGTTCTGGATTCACACAAAGAATTTTTTTTAAACTTGAAAAAGTTTTCAAAAACCTCTCTTAAACAATTCACCCCCCTCCCCCCTCTCGTTTAAGGCCATATATTCTAACAATATTAGGTGGAGCTTAGTTTTATTTTGTAAACCATATGCAACTAACTAGTTCAACAAGATATTGATGTGAAAATCATTCGTCTGACTCGGTTATAGAGGCAAAAAACTAATTGAACCGTCTAGTAATTGGTTCCCTTTGAAATCACCATTAGGATAGTTGGAGCCCAAAAGTAAGTTATATTGGGTAAAGCTAATGATTAGAGGAATCAAGGATGTAATACCCTCAAGCTATTCCCAAACTTTAAATAGGTAGGACAAAATGACTATTATGTTACGTTATTCTATGGAATCAAGAGCATTAAGTGGACCATTTTTTGTAAACAAAACTGGCGATGTGTGGGATGAACCGAAAGTTGGGTTACAATGCCCTACTACGTGCTAATCTAGACTCCACAAAGGGTGTTGGTCTATTAAGACAATAGGATGGTGGTTAAGGAAGTAAAAATATGCTAAGGAATGTGTAACAACTCACTTGATGAATCAACTAGCCCAAAAATGGATGGCGTTAAAGCACACAACCTATAACCAATCACTGGGTCATGGACCAAACCCTAATGAGTAGGAACGTGCGCTGGTCACTAAAAAACCCAAGGCATAAAGTGGTAGTAGCAAGGAACTTTGACGGCTGAAAAGTGGAAGGTTCCATGTGAACGAAACTTGAACATGGGTTACTCAATCCTAAGGGATGAGGGAAGCTCATTTGATAGCGCTTTGATGTACTGAAAGGGAATAAAGTTAAAATTATTGAATTGGGACGTTGTAACTGATGACAATGTTAGGGAGTATGGTGAAGTCAGTGAGGCCCACAAAAGTGTTATCATTTTTGTTTAACAACTTGTCCTCCTTGGAAATGACTAAACTAGAGGTAGGGTCCAGCGGCTAGAAGAGCACAACACGTAGTTTGGTGTTGTTCCCCCCGATGACCCTTGAAAATCCAAAGCACCAAGTTCCTCCCATTCTCAATCGTACTCATAATTGCATCAAGTATTGAAGGTGAACAACCTTTGGTTGATGAAACAATGTAGGTAAAGAAAGTCAGCAAAATGTATCTATAACCTTGGAAAAAGGATTTGGGTCCTAGTTCTAAACCCATCGAGTTGGTCCTACGACGAGAGCATGTCATCGCATGTCGATCGGTAGACAAATTGGGAACGAACCCTTTTCGGGTTTTTCCCCGAACGTCAAACAATCGACTTATAATTGGTACAAACAAGATGAATTTGATTGTTTAATTAAAACAAAGCGTTGTGATGGTCACTATCAATATTGATGCAATGCGATTAATGTCATGTGTTCTAAATGTCAAAGTGAAAAAATTCAACCAAACATAGGTAAAATGCTATGACTCTTAAGGTATTAAATGTCTCATCATCTAATTAGTTATTCTGGTGCGTAAAGCAAATAGCAATGGCGAGGGATGCTCGATCTACTCAGAGGTAGGGAGGTCATGGAGGGGACGGTCGGGAAGCCCGGTTTGCACAAAGGCAAGGAGGTAATGGCATCAATCACAAGACATATAAATCAGCATCTAAAGCAACAACCTTTTTCTTCTCAAATTTCCCACATGGGTTTGGTGAGCTGGACATGATCAAGGTGTTCCAGAGGTGGGCAAGGGTGAAATAAGCTTTTATATCCATAAGGTTAAACAAGTGGGGGAGGAGATTTGGGTTTGTCAGGTTTTTTGAGGTGGGAAATGTTGGATGACTAGAGAAAGAGCTTGACCAAATTTACATAGGAAACATGAAGCTCTATGTAAATATTTTGAGGTATCGGCGAGTAGAGCTAGAACCTGGTAGGGAGTGGAGGAGAGAAGGTACGAATCCTCACTTGGTGGCTCCTAGAGTACCCAGAAAGTAGGACATGGAGGGATTGGAGGTTAGTGGGAGGTTGAAAAGAAAGAAGGTATGGGTGGAGATAAAAGGGAAGAAGTCTTATGTTGATATAGTCAAGGGAGGCTCTCAACATCTATGGAAGGGACCAGTTATTAAGGCTCACCAACAAACTGTATCATGGATGGTGAATAGTGCTATTGGCCAGTTCAATACAGAGTTGGACTTTGACCAACTGGGAGAGGAGTTCGTGAAAGAAGGTATGGATATGGTCAAACTGAGATATATGGGAGACAGTTTAGCCATGCTCACGCCAAGAGAAGTGGAGAACATGGACGAACTAATAAATCTCAACAAGGAATGGTTCGAGAGTGTATTTGATAACATTGAACCGTGGTCTGAGAATCGTGTAGCGGGGCATAAAATTGTATGGGTTAGGTGTTATGGACTGCCCTATTCTCTGTGGAACATGGATTGTCTCTTCAAAGTGGTATGAGATATAAGAACTTTGGTGTCCATTGATAAATCCACGCTGGTGTGGGAGAACCTTGAATACGCCAGGCTTCAAGTTAGGATCCTGAAAAACCGCAATGCTAGGTTGTCGAAAGGCATGAAGATTAACAATCAAATCTTCAACATTTTCATTGAAGAGGAAATCCCAAGTGTTAATGGAAACCTGTGTAAGTGTATTTACAATGGTTTTGGTTCTTCTGATAGTGTATCCTCGTCGGAAACATATGTAGAAGAAACAGAATTTGCTGTGAATAGCTGTGAGGAGGAGGTGGGGCAGCGGGAAGGGGTGGTTAGATGGTCAAAGGGGGAAAAGAACAGTGGAGAGGCAGTGGAAGGAGGAAACCAGGCTACACAAATGACAAAAAAGATGGTAAGGGAGGAGTCTGCGACAAAAGGGATACAATGTCTGATTAATGATAACAAAAGTTTCACTTATAAGGAAATGGAGGTTCAGAAGGCACCAGAAGAGTCTGATTTCGTCAACGCACCTACCTGTGTTGTCGGTGATTTGGGATGCCACAACCACTCTATACATGATGACATGGCTATGCTGGTGGGGGATGTTTAAAATAGTAACACCCGTTGCAAACCCAAATCTAGTTTGGGCCAACAGGGTAAACAGGAGGCCCAACTTGGTGTAGGTGAGGTGTTGAATCCAACCCGTGTGGAAGTGGGAGCAGGGGGGATCTGCATGAGCGTGAGCAGACTTTAAGTGACGAGCTTTTTCGAAACCAAATTGAAGGTTTGGTGCTCTAGGAGCTTGAAAAAGGACGCAAGGTTGGTGTAATGTCGGAGGAAATCAGATACGAGGGCGTAGCTGGGGGAAGCAAAAACAAATCCCCATCATGTAGAAAGAAGACGAAAGGGTTATGGGAATTGGGAGAGCCTAGCACCCATCCTAGGCATTCAATGAGAATAAGTTCAAGGTCGGACCGGGTAAGGAGTTCTCCATCTTCCACATCTAGAACCTTTACAACAATTATCTCTGATGGGGATATCTATAATTGTAATGCTCGCTTTTGTGACTCAGAAGTTTTGGAGGAACCAGCCATGCTATGGGAGATAGGGAAACATATTGGTATTGCTTGCCGAGGGGCTAAAGTAGAGGTGGTCAAAGAATATCAGAGTATGAAATTGAGAGATGCGGAGTGTAAGCAGAGATTTGAAGAGGGCAATAAATATGGTTCTTTATGTTGATAATCAATCTGAATATAAGAGGATTGGGGGGAGGTACCAAAGCCCATTACTTGAGAAAAATCATCGCGAGAGAGGGAGCAGAATTTGTATGCATACAAGAAACTAAAACTATGGTTTGTACAGATGTGATATGTTATGCATTATGGGGGGACAATAATGTTGGGTGGATACACAATGAAGGGGAAAACGGAGGTGGTGGTCTGCTGTCCATGTGGAAGAAAGATGTGTTTGGATATGAAAGTCATGTTCTGGGGAAGGGATTCATTGCTATTACAGGGAAACACCTAAGGCTATCTCATAGATGTGTTATTGTAAATGTATATGTTGCTTGTGCCCTGTCAGAGAAGGAGCGTCTTTGGGAGGAGTTGACAAACATTAAAATGGTATCACAGGATTTTAATGCCATAAGAACTAGAAATGAGAGAAAAGGTGTTAGTAATAGAGATGGTAATTCTAGGGAGATCTCTGGGTTCAACAAGTTCATAGATATAAACTTGCTATTGAAATTGCCTTTAGTAGGTAAAAAATACACATGGTTTAAGGCAAACGGATCAGCGAAGAGCAGATTGGATAGAGTCCTTGTCTCTCAAGAGTGGTTACAAATATGGCCAATGAGTAAGCAATATGTTCAGCGGAGGGAGGTTTCTGACCACTGTGCTTTGGTGGTGAAGTCGTTGGATAAGGTCTAGGGCCCTAAACCGTTTAGAACCATTTTCCTGGCATATGGAAAGGGGTTTTAATGGGATGGAGAAGGAAAAGTGGCAGTCATACGTTGTACGGGGAAATGAAATAACAAAGCTCAAAGATAAACTGAAATTACTAGAGAGTGACCTAAAGGTATGGAATAGAAATGTGTATGGTAATCTGCACACCATCAAGAGGAACATACTGCAAGAAATTGAAACCTTGGACTGCCACGATGTGAATGATAACTCGCTTGGAAGTGTGAGGGTGGGAAGATTGGAACTGATGAGCCGGTTAAGGGAGACTGATAGGAAACTAGACTCACTTATTAGTCAAAAGGCTAGGATGAATTGGCTTAAGCATGGGGGCTCGTGTACCAAATTCTATCACTCATCTCTAAGATGGAGAAGACATAGAAATGAAATCAAGGGCGTTGAGGTTGGGGGACAGTGCACCGAGGAACCAAGTACGGCTCGGATAGAAGCAAAAAAGTTGTTTGAGAATAGATTTAAAGCTACAAATGATCTAGAGTTGAGACTTGATGCAGTAGACTTTAAAAAGCTAACTCTGAAGGAAAGTTTGAATCTCATATATGGGTTTACAGAGGAGGAGATCAAGGAAGCGGTGTGGCAATGTGAAGGATCAAAGAGCCCTGACCCTGATGGGTTTAACTTCAATTTCATAAAGAAAAGTTGGGAATATATAAAAGATGAGATTGTTAAAGCCTTGGCTTTGTTTCATGAAACATGCACTATTCCGAAAGGGTGCAATGCTTCATTCATAGCTTTGGTACCAAAAGTAAGGGACCCCTCTAAGCTAGAGCAATATAGGCCCATTTCCCTAGTGGGAGCTATATACAAAGTCATAGCAAAGGTGTTGGCAGGCAAAATAAAGAAAGTGTTAGCCTCCATTATTGATGATAACCAATCAGTATTCCTAAAGGACAAAGGGATGCTAGATAGTGTACTTATGGCAAATGAAGTGGTAGAGGACCTTAGGAGGAGTGGGAGGGCTGGGTTATGTTTGAAGGTGGACTTTGAAAAGGCCTAGGATTCGGTTAGGTGGAAATTTTTGTATGATATGCTCCATAAGATGGGTTTCCAAAGTAAGTGGATTATGTGGATGCGAGGATGCTTGAAATCGGCTACGGTCTCTGTGTTAGTTAATAGGAGTCCTACAGAGGAATTCAGACCAACAAGAGGCTTGAGGTAGGTGATCCCCTTGCCCCTTTCCTCTTTATTGTGGTGGCCGAAGGATTAGCAGGGTTAGTAAGGCAAGCTAATAAGGCTAACTTATTGTCAGGTATCAAGATTGGAAAAGAGGAGGTAGAGCTCTGTATTTTGCAATTCGCAGATGACACCTTGTTCTTATGTGAGGAGTCGCATCGTATTGTGGTAACTATGAAGGCAATTTTAAGGGGGTTTGAACTAGCCTCAGGCTTAAAGATCAATTTTCACAAACCCAAGATTGCAGGAGGAAATGTTAACAAAAATGCTATGGTATGCTACGTAAAGACCTTGAATTATGCTCAGATGGGAGTTCCTTTTAAGTATCTGGGTCTAGAAGTGGGAGGGAACCCAAGGAAGAGAAAATTTGGGTAGCCTATGCTAAGTAAGCTAAAAGCTAGACTCAATGTATGGAAAGGAAGATTCTTATCCATGAGAATATGTCTTATTAAATCACTTATAAGTGCTATGTCGCTTTTCTACCTCTCACTTTTTAAAGCGCCAGACTGTGTTTGCAACAGTATTATTAGGCTACAACGGAGGTTTCTATGGGGTTGGGGGAAGGATAAGAGGTCGATCTCATGACTAAGTTGGGAGGTCGTGTGTAAATCGATAGAGGATGGTGGTTTGGGGTTCAGAGATATAAGGAAGTTCAACTGTGCCCTCCTGGGTAAATGGAGATGGCCCCTTGCTTCTAAAGAGAAAGGGAGGTGGAAGGAGCTGTTGGTATCAAAGTATGGGGCAGATATGGATTGCCCGCAAGCACCAATAAAACTCCAAACTTGGTGGTGGAGAGACCTGCAAAAAGCTTGTACAGAGGGAGAGCGACCATGTTGGTTTCAACAACAATTAGTTTGGAAAGTAGGATGTGGTGATAAAGCAAGATTATGGGAGGATATGTGGGTTGGAAATAGCAACCTCAAAATCTTATTCCCCATGCTTTTTTCACTGTCCTTAAACCAGGAACAAAAGGTGGAAGGGGTTGGTGAATGGATAGAATCAGTATGGAGGTGGAATTTTAGTTGGAGGCGAGCTAGATTTGAGTGGGAAAATGTATTGGAAATAGAACTACTTATACTCATATCACGGGCCAGTTTGTCAAGGAAGCAGAAAGATGTACAGGTATGGGGGTGCGATGATTCGGGATTGTTCTCTGTAAATTCAGCATATGCGTGCCTAGCTAAGCATCACAAAAGTTGTTAGCAGAAGTGTTTAAGTACCTATGGAATGTTAAAGTCTTTCCCAATGTAATAACCACAACATGGCGGGTCCTTCTAGGAAGGATGCTCACAAGGGAGAGTCTGAGCAAGAGAGGGGTGAGCATAAACACAACCTTATGTGCTCTATGCCAGACTAAGGATGAATCATGTCAACATATATTCATCGAATGTGGTGTTGCTCAGAAAGTGTGTTCTTTATGTTTTAGATGGATATGCATTGTGTTTGTACAGCATAACGATATCATGACTCACGTTGAAATTTTCATCCTACCCCAACTTGATAGCAGGCAAAATCTTTTGTGGAAAGGTGTTTGGGCAACTATTGTAGTTGCATTTGGGACCAAAGGAATGCTATAGTATTTAAACAAGGGGTAGTAGATGTGGAGAAAATTTTTCAGATGGTACAACTTAAGTCTTGGCTGTGGTTAAAGCATAGGGCCTACTCTTTTGGTTACTCCTTTGCAGATTGGGTTATGAACCCTTTAATTTATATCAGAAGCTACAAGTAGAGTGATTCAATATATTCACAGCTTAGAAAAACTATGACTGGTGACTGGTTTTGCTGCAGAATGTAAATCATAAATTGACTGAATGGTGGCTAAGTTAAAGAGGAAGTAAGGTAAAACCAATGCGAAGCTATGCAGGAAAAGTGTTGTACTAGTACGAAGGCAGGTCACAAGACACCAAGCTAAAATAAAGGGACAATGGAATGGCATTCACTGGTGTAGGGAAAGCTGGAACTCTGTCTTTTGGGAGTACAGGAACAGCTGACCAATTTGAAGCTATGCAAAAGCACTGGAAGTAATACATATCAGTTGGAATGTATAAATTTAACTGATAAAGGGAATATATATATGAAGAGTGGATGTTGTGGTCCTCTTTATTGAGTGAAGGAAGGGGTGTAAAAGCTGGCTAGGAACCGATCCCAAGGAGTACTGCAGGTTCTTTGGGGTGACTATATCAGGAAGCTGATTAGATGAGTTACAGGTTGTGTAGGTGCAGTTTGGGGTCTTTCTTTGGATCTATAATTTGGCACACCAGATGATGCGCAAAAGTAGTGTTGGAAGCAAGGAAAAGTAGAGAAGTTATATGAAGTGTTGGTATTGGAGGCAGGGGTACGAGTTTGCTACACCCTCAAGTAGTTATGCAGCTGAGGAGACTGATTGGTTTGTTGGTGTCCAGAATAGGGGGCCTCTGCCAAGAAGCAGAATTTGTGGTAAAGTATTGGTCTAGCCTATAGGAGGATGTAAGGTGTGCATGATTATATAGTCTTGAAGTTATCATGATGCAAGAAGCCTAGGCATGGATATTGTTGTATACCAATTAAGAGGGGAGGGTGGATATAAAAGAGATAAAAGGTTGGAAAGGGTGTTAGGTGTTCACAGGTGGTGCTCTCGACTGGATTGAAGAAATGTAAGATGGAAGGATTTGGTTTGAGCAATATGTTTGTAGGCACACTGTTATTGAAGTGTATTGAAGCCAAATGAATGTCAAGGAGAATATGGTGAACTGGCATGACATGTATAACAAATTTTTTTGATGGAGTTCTATGATCATGGAGCATGACTACTAGAACTGGGTTGTTGTTTTTTGAGTGGTGGTAATGTTAGTTGGTTGTAGGTGAAACTTAATGGATTAGACTAAGGGACAAAGGTGTTAGCTTGGTTCCAAGGCTCTTTTTAAGGAGACTATTTTGGGTTGTTTGGTGTGGTAGAAGCAGGGTATATTCTATCAAATGTAGTGGAATTTTTGGCCTATGTTTGGAGCCCAATTTGGTGCACTGGTGGGGGGAGATTTGTGGAGTTGGATGGTGCTCCTAGCAAGAGCCAACCAAGTGCAACTAGTGGTCTCACATGTGTTAGGAAGAATTAATGGTGTGGTGGGAATTAAGAAATGGAACTGATGGTTTTTTTTATGCTGGATGGGCATGGTGTGGATCTTTAGTGGGTTAAGAGGTTTGTGGGCTATAGTAATAGTAGGTAAGCTATTATAGTAAATTGTTGTTGGTTTTTGTTTCTGTTATGTACACGGGTTGGGTCATCCTTGAAATAGCCCATTTAATTCATTTAATTCTTTATTGATAAAAAAAAATAGATTTAGTAAGATTTTCATCCCTTTCTACTATCTAACAAAATCACAATAAAAAAAATAGGCTTGGTGGAATCAATGTGAAAAGAAGACCCAACAAAAAAACCTAAAGCATATTAATAATATAGTCTAACTTTTATAGAAGTATTATTTTCTTTTACAAGTGTTAAGAGAATTGTAAGAATAAGAGAATGAGTGCTCATACAGAGAAGATTAAAGAAGATTATTATTGAAAAAGTATTTACAAAGAGGAGATAAAACATAATATATAAAAGAGAGAAAGACCCACTAAAACAAACTAACAGCTCTATTGCTTAATATCCCCCCTTAAACTTATGGTGGAAATAGGTTCAACCATGAGTTTATTTCTGAATTTCAGAAACATAGCACCAGATACTGGTTTTGTCAGCAAATCAGCAATCTGATATTGAGAAGGAAGATGAACAACAGAGAGGCGTTGTTGTTGAACACGATCACGCACAAAAAAGAGATCAAGCTCAAAGTGCTTCGTTTTAGAGTGGAGAATTGGATTAGAGGCAAGGAGAACAGCTCCAGCATTGTCACAATATATCTGTGGTATGGAATCTGGAAGGCGAAGCTCAGTGAATAAGGACTGAAGCCAAGTGATATCAGCAAGAGCAGCTGCAACACTTCTGTATTCTGCTTCAGTGCTACTTCTAGAGACAACCTTTTGTTTTCGAGACAACCACGAAACCAGATTGCGACCAATATAAATACAATAACCTGATGTTGACTTCCTTTCATCGAGATCAGAGCCCCAATCAGAGTCACTAAAGGCGATGATGGAGAAGTCAGTGATGGGACGAAGGAGAAGATCATGATGTAAGGTGCCCGCAAGATAGCAAAGAATCCTCTTGACAGCTTTCCAATGGTGTAGGCGAGGAGAGTGCATAAATTGACAGACTTTGTTAACTGAAAAAGAAAGTTCAGGACGAGTTAGAGTGATATATTGAAGAGCTCCGACAATGGAACGATATAGAGTTGGATTTTCAACCGCTACAGAGCCATCAATGGTTAACCGTGAAGTGGACACCATTGGTGTAGGTTGTGGGTTGGCATCCAACATTGCAGCATGTTGGAGAAGATCTCGTATATATTTTGTTTGAGACAAATGGAGAGATCCATCAGCAAGCCAAGCAACCTCAATACCCAGAAAATAGTGAAGTTTTCCTAGATCTTTCAAAGCAAAGTTGTCACTTAACTGTGCAATGAAACAATCAATTAAATTAGATGAGGTGCTAGTAACTATGATATCATCAACATAAATAAGAATAATGAGAGTTCCATCAGGTGTAAAACAAAGAAAAAGAGAAGAATCACTTTTAGAGGAATGAAAACCCAAACTAATAAGAGTGTGTGAGAGTTTAAGAAACCAAGACCGTGGGGCTTGTTTTAAGCCATAAATCGCCTTATGAAGCTTGTAAAGAAGAGTGGAGTCAGGGGAGGAGAAACTGGGAGGTTTTTGCATGTAGACATCTTCAGCAAGATCTCCATTCAAGAAAGCAATGTTTATATCAAGTTGATGTATAGGTCAGCGTGCAGACAAAGCCATAGTGAGAACAACTCTTATAGTAGTTGGCTTGACAACAGGACTGAATGTTTCAGTGAAATCAAAACCTTCAGTTTGATGAAAACCCTTGGCAACCAATCTTGCTTTATGCCTTTGTAGGGTACCATCAGCATTAAACTTACGTTTAAAAACCCACTTACAACCAATAAGATTTGCTCCAGCAGGTAAGGGATTAAGCGTCCAGGTTTTGTTGTCTAGGAGGGCTGCATACTCTACTTTCATGGCATGTAACCATGGAGGTTGTTGCATTGCTTGTTTGTATGTGGTTTATTCTAGATCCGATTGAGTAGTTGAGGTGGAAAGAACTTTGGGTTTGTAGATGACAGCCTTAGCATGAGTTGTCATCGGATGCATATTAGTACTAGTAGGAGGGATAGTGCCTACAGATGAAGAAAGGACCGTGAAGAACTAGCAGAAACAGGTGAAGTACTAGCAGAAAGATTATCAAGAGTAGTACTAGTAACATTATCATGAGCAATAGATGAAATGTCAGTTACAGAAGGAGAAAGGGAAACAACAGTTAAAGGATTAGTGAAGGAAACATGAGGAGAAGAAGCAGGAGAAATAGTAGGAAGAAAAGGATTATCAGATAAAGAATAAGGAAACAA
>Ga0123342_1007811_pt1 | contig 13909 bp, 5 predicted proteins | sample Turbeawhitnodule_FD_89960 | JGI IMG/M metagenome (GOLD analysis project Ga0123342, IMG submission 89960) | Root nodule microbial communities of legume samples collected from Mexico - Turtle bean Mexico white nodule | ecosystem: Host-associated > Plants > Roots > Nodule | place: Mexico: Nepantla...
AGACATTGTTGGGATCAAACTTTAAGTATTTCACTTTCAATCCATATATTTATTTGTAATTGTTATAAATCACCAACTATTAATTCTTTAATAAATAGATCCTAAGTTTAGTTATTAGTAGATAATTTTGCAATAATTTGAAGTTTTTTTTTATCAGAATAAAAAATAGATAAAAATTTTATATGTTCCTTGTTCGATAGATAAAATCACCTACCATGTTTAATTTTTTGGTCTGTGTGGGACTTATAAAGGGGAAATCAGATTAAGTTAACATGTTCATTCAATCCATTGTCCCTACATCAGTTCTCAACCAAAGTACTGAACTTTTTTACTGAAGTTAAGGTTTTGGTTGGCCAAGTGTGTTTGGGAATTTGCAGAACAACTAATAACAGATCCTTGGGGTGAAATAAATTAACTAACCATTCCCTGCTATGGGTTGTGTTGTGTCTCAAAAGGAAATCCCACTCATTGTTAGCATGGAACTCAGTGATTTAAGAAAATTATTGAATTACACATCAATGTGTTGTCCCTTTGTTGGAACTAATTTACCGTCCAATTTTTCTAATAACAACCTAATCTCATCATTAGGTTGTTAAGTCTACATAATAATACAATTAAAATGATAGATATTTTTAATAGATTTTCTCATAGTAGTAATAGTCACGGTCAAATAAAAACAATGTACCAAAATTGGAGGATTTCATGCCAAAATAAATCTCTTTGCGTTTGTCTTGCTTATTATTGATCTAGTAAGGAAACTTTGATTAACAGGTTTACATGTGATATTTTTCTTATACTCAAATATAGAATCGATAGTAATTTAAAAAGAAAAAAAAACTGTACATGGAATTTCCTTTGAAATTTGTAATTTAATAGTATGAGATGTGTTTTCTATATATGATTATAAAGAGTCTCCAAGTATATAATTTTAAACATTTTAAAAAGTTAATGACTTGCTTATAAAACAATGACCTCCTTAATTGGATGACATTATATATATGTTATTCACATTACATAATGATACAATTACAGTAAGAGATGAAAAAATAAATAAATTGAATATATTTACTTTAAAATAAAAATAAAAAATCTTGAAAAAACTTAAGTACTTTCATGTTTTTTTTTAGAAAAAAAAATAACTAAAAGAGGTATTTGAGGGTTTATACAAAGAACACAATCAAAGTCCTTTCAAAACAATTCACCCCTATAACTGCAGAATGTCAAACTAGCTCCTATAAATACACAAAATCCAAGTACTTTCATGTATAACATAGGTTCTTATCCTAAAATTGAAATCTTTATTTCTCAAAGGAACATGTAAGTTGAGATAGAGAAAATCAAAAGTTTTTGTTGAACATAATCATAAAATGGAAAGTAAAGAGAGTTGTCCTGTTAAAAAAATCCAACATCATAAATATTACACATTACTTGTACCCTTTGTGATAAGTCAATTTATATATGAATATTGTATGTTTTTGGAAAAAGAACTCAGATAATGTGGAGATGCCTAAATGAAATAATACACTATCACTTTGAAAATAAAGATTGACATTCTTGTGCAATTGCTTTGTTATATAACAAATTGGCCTCATCTTCCTACAAGATTTCAAGTAAAATTATTTTTATTACGAGACTTCCTCAAAACATACTTTAAGATAATGTAGGCAAGTTAAGAATGATATGTATTCATTTATCAATTTAAGGAGTATTGTTCAATAGAAAAAAATATTTTAATCATAAAGATGTATATAATGTACGTTTTCTCGTTTTAGTTATCCAATTGTTGCTAGGTGGTTTGAAGATGAGTATTTCAGTCAAATTTTTGTATAAGGGTTGAGGTATCCTGAAATACCTTGTATTATTTCATTCGTTTTTTGCTGATAAAAAAATAGAGAATATATACAAAATTTACTTGCTACTTTTAATATTTTTATTATCTTATTTTAAAGAATTTGATATGATAAAGAATATAATTGTTTGATCGGGTTTATTATTTCTTTATACATTCTAAGTTTCTATTTAATCTGGATTGAATGTGTTTCACAATAGTATATTCTGAAATGTGAAATTTACAGGGGAAAGAATACAAAATGGTTGTCACTTTTCGTAGTAGTATGTTACAGTGAAATATTTGGATCCACTAAGAGTTCTAGATAAATGTACTCCACCTTCTAAGTGGATTCAGTACATATTATATGCAGTTATTCTATCGAAATGCAGAGGAGTGTATTAACCTTGAAAAGAAAATGAAAATCTGTGTCTTCACAAATTGATATAAATACACTATACATGCATGCATGGTTGTTCAGTTTTTTCATGTTTAACATTTTTTCATAGTAACACACCAAAAGGCTAATTCACTATTTATATATAGTGCATAATGCATATTTATGCAACAATTGAAACATAATTTTAAAAGGAACATTGGTGTTGATGTCACAAGAGTCTACAAGCACCAAACAATCGGACAATCAATAAAGAGTGGAAGCATACTGTCTTGAATTTCCATTGTTGTACAATGTATAATTATACAATGGCCATTAGAAAATGTTGAATTATTGTGTAGGGAACTTCTGTTCATGTTTTGGATGTTTGTAGTGTTTATGCGATTGATAATTAGATGGAGAGACAAAGAGATTGAAGTCATTTGTATAAAGATTATGACACTTCTGAAATGTTCTCTTTTAATTCAATTTATTTATTTTTTGTTGAAAAGAAAAACCAAAAGCTAATTCATTGATATTCATATCAGAAACCTAAAAGATGAGGTACGAAGATTCTTAGATATAATGTTAAATTCTAAACTCAATTTATGTAATTTTTACTAGTAATTATTATTGGTAGTCATATAAGAAACAAAAATGAGTAATTTCAAGACTAAATAAGTATAAAAAACTTCCCAATTTCCAAACAGTTGACAACATATGAATCATGCAATCTGATAAAAAAAAATGAAGTATTTGAAGATCAATATTCAAAAGTAGATTTATATACAAACATCACACATTAGATATGTTAACAAAAGCTTAGTAAGAAGACATGACAATGATGTATGATGTTCTTAATAGAGCACCACAAGGGATATGTACCATTTCATGCTTTGTATGGCACATTATAACAAAAAAACATAAAGTTTGAATGGTTTGGTTTCACCTTGCAGTACAACTCTGCAGTCTTAAATTGTAAGTTTTAGTAACACATGCATAAATGTTAAGATTTTGTTGTTATAAACTTCATAATAAGAATTGAAATTTACATTTTTCTGATATGGGACTAAAAATGAGAACATTACTTAGACCAAGTGAATAATTTTGCTTTATATTTTATTTCCAATGGCTTCTGCAAGAGAAAAAATGAATAATATTTAGAATGTACAAGTCCTTGTAGAAGTCTACATGGGTGCCAGTAGGAGGAGGAGTACCAGAACTGTCCAGTGGTATCTATTCCCACTTCAATGTAATATTTGGTGTCAAACTGTATATATTTGAAATCACAAGAGATAAGAATAAAGAATATTAACTAATTGAATCTATCCATTTAAAAATACAATAAAGAAAAGTATTTTTTAGGTAATGATTTGGCAAGATCAGATCAAATTTATTAGATTGATTTTTTTTTCTTCAATAATTTCACTTTTGAATTTTTCCAGCTTTTTTTCTGTTTTTTTTCTTTCCTTCTCATTCCTTGAGTTTTTCTTCTTTATAATTGTATAAAGAAACAAGAACATGCATTTTGTAGATTTTATTCAATCTTGATTAAGAATTAGTAATGCCAATTATTTTGATTAAAATAACATGTTTTCTTTTAGTCATTGTTCTAATATATGAAAACATATGGTACATGACTAATAAATATGATTTTCAATAAACTTAGAGTTTCGTAATTAGATAAAAAATTTATTTTATCGATAAAAAAATAAATATGAAAATACTTAAGGTATTCTAATTTATGTACAAAAATGTTCAAAAATATACAAACAAAAAATATGAAACTATAAGCATACAAATCCTAGCAGTAACAAAAACCTTCAAGTTGCTTTGTATGCAATGATAAAAATTAATATGTACACCCATGAGAGTATGAGAGTAGTGAAAAACTCAGTTGCATCAAAACTTAAGTGTAAGAGGTAAAGAATATATTCCAATAGCTTTAACCACTCATTCCGAAGATATAACATTTGATAATATATTATTAGAAATATATCTTCCATAGTAGACTTCCTCCACTGGTTATTTGTAATACACCTCTTATAACTAGTATTGATAATCTTGATTTAACTTTCCTCCTAAAGATGGTGAACATACTCAGGGTGTTCTACCAAAATCTACTAAAGGAAACTGTACATTTTAATTTTCCAGGAGTAGTTCTTGATAAAACATTCCATTGACTCTAATAAACCTACAGTATATATCACAAAAACAGAGACATGTCCAAGCTAGCTTGAAAGAACTCGGATTCACTAGTATGTTTACTGTTATTTGGTAAAAAAAAAGGCCAATTGGCATTCCAATTGTAATTTGGTGTCACTTTATTATTTATACATGCTCACACCTTAATTTACGAATTTACATTGATGTCAACGTGAATACTTCTTCGATTTATAATACTACTCCTTTAAAGTAACTTTTTTTTTATGAATCCATATCCTCAAATAAGAGCCACCACATGCACCTCCAAGCTTTATTGCCTCTACTGTTTAAGCATAGATGAAATTGGCTAAATATATGCCAATCATATTATGATGAACAAAGGATCTTTCTATCCACAATTCACACTTGTCTCATACCTTGGTAGCCATCTTGCAACAAAAAAAAAAAAAACAAATTATTTACACTCTCTTCGTATGACCCACATAAGACACAAAATTCACTTTCCATCTCGACACCCTTATTTTATAGGTTACACAAGTGGTCACTTTCCATATAACATAACATGACGTCATGTAAGGGATTACTACAAGACATTATTAAATAGAAACCAATTTTAAAGACAAAAAATAATTAGTTATTATATTGACAAAATTATATACTATTTCAGAGACTAAAATTTTTTTTAGTATCTAAATTAATTTCTATTATTGATAAATAATTTCTAAATTAGTATAATTAGATACCAAGATTTTAGATATCAACTTTAGAATCTAAATAATTGGTAGCTAAATCTTAGATAACTAATTAGATATCAATTTAGAAACTATTTATCAATAATAGAAACTAATTTAGATACCAATAATTTTTTTAGTCTATAAAATAGTATCTAATTTAGTAACTATAAAAACTAATAACGTTTTGTCTCTAAAATTAATTTCTATTTAATGATATTCTAGTAGTAAATTAAGTTGAAGGTAGAGTTTTGATTTTTCAAAACACATCAAATCTAGATATTATTATGACTACTTAACTATATAAATGCAGATTTCACACACATAATATTAATATATATATATATATATATATATATATATATGTGTGAGATATGTCATCCCTATTATAGGGTTCTTATCTAACTCCAATATCAATTCTTCAATCACACCTTTCTTCCATTAAAATCATCATCTTTTCCAGGCATCCTTCATTGTCATTGATTACCTTCCAAGTTCCATGTTTATCCAAAGTAGTTTCACGATTTTATTTCTTTTTTCTAGTATAGTCTATGTTCTTATCAAACCAGTTATCTTTTCCACCTCCCCTACAAATTTTTCTTATGTCCCTCGACCACCAAGATTCATAATTTGAGTCCTCATTATCATTCAACTCTCTTTATGATCCATATACTTGGAGACTAAGATTTGTTTCGCAAGAATGCATAATTCTAACATGCAAAGGAGTAAGCCAAGGCAAAATCACATTCTTAGAATGTGAACTTGCCCGAAAATTGCTTTGGGTATGGGTGGAATCAAGCCTTGTGTGTCGTACTAATCAATTTGAAGAACGAGACAAGAAAGAAGTCCAGATGAAGTTCTTGTTCTTCAAATGCTTCTTTTTCGTCATCAACATGAGTGTTATCAACATAAAGCCCATAAAAAGTGATATCAATGAATACAACTAAATAAATAGATTTCAAACAAAAGAAGAAAAAAATTGAAAAGTGGTAAACTTGTCCATCAACTTCCTATGATGGGACAAGTTATTAATATCAACCATATAATCTTGGTGGCCCAACTCAACCCACTTTTGCCTTCGATAGTGTATTTCGTTGGTGTATGTTTTGTTTTGTCTTAAATAATGTGTTTTGTGTAGTGTCGCCTTAGATCGTGTGTTTTGTTGGAATAAGTAATTGTGTATTTTGTGGTGTTGGTATCGTATGGTGCCCTGTGCTTTCAATAACAATAAGTTAGGTTGTTAGGTTTCGTCTTGGAATCAATAAGTTGTTTTGGTTTTGTGCCCTGATATCAATAAGTTGTTTTGGTTTTGCGTCCGGTATTAATAAGTTGTTTAGGTTTTGTCTCCCATCGCATTTTGTGACCTATTTTCTTCATATCAATTTAGGATTCGTGCCCCATCTTCCCTATCTTATTCATATCAATTTAGAATTTGTGCCCTATAGTCTTGTACAATAACTTGTTTAGGTTTAGGTTTTGTAAGGTTTTGCGCCCTACCCTATATGGTTTTGCGCCCTCGATTAGGGCAAGTTTTGCGTCCTATGTTGTGTGTTTTTAGTTGTAATATGTCCTATTGTTTAGGTTTTGAGCTATTATGTGCAGTGTGCATTTGTCTTCTATGTCAATAAGTACTATATCAACAGGTCTCAGGTGTTGCTGCTTTTGTGCAGTAGACGAGGTATATGTAAGCTGTAAGCAGGAGGACATGTTGCTTTTGGGCGGTCAGTGAGATATATGTAAGAAGTTGGGGACTTGAATGTCAAAAAGTATTATATTAATAGATCATGTTTGTTTTGTGCAAAGTGAGATATATATGTAAGTAGTATGTGATTTATATGTTAATAAATATGTAAGTTGTGAGATGTGTTCGTAAGCATCTTATGTGTTTTATGAGATATGTGAGAGTAGCTTGTGACTAATGTCATGAAGTATGTATGCACTTTCTTATCTACATAAATATTAAGATTTCTTATGGCAATTTATGTTTCTCTGCATAAATGATGTGTTATGACAGTTCATATTTACTCTATGTTTAATTACTTTATTATCAGATTTTATTTTAATTTCTCGTATATTTCATATGGAGTCTTTATAGCAAATCAATCTGATGTGTTGACAAAAATAAAATAAAAAAATTTGATGCAATAAAAGATCTCACTAAAATTTTAAGATGCTAAGTGTCTTGTCCTGTAAAGTTTGAGAATTATGAAAGAATTTTATCTCTTAACACAAAACCTTGACAACTAATTTCTTGGGATCAATGACAGTTTTTAACTATAATAACTACCTTAATGAAGTTGATCGGAGTCTTGTACTTTAAATTATTGGTAACCTTATTAATACCAAACCAATAAACAGTTTTCCTAAAACACTATTGGACTACCATTGCAATAGATAGACTAAGATAGTGTCCATTGCATTAGTGTCTAAAGCGAACCTAAAACACTATTGGACTACTATTGCAATAGATAGACTAAGATAAGATAGTGTCCACTGCATTAGTGTCTAAAGCGAATCTGGTGAGAAGAGGTATTAGTATGGTTAATAGTATTTGTGGTTTGTGTGGAAAAGAAGAGGAAACCATGTCCCACCTCTTCTGTACTTACAGAGTAGTCTGACTAGTATGCTCTAAGTATTACGATGGATGGGGTGGCATCGACGGAGCATTGCAAGTCAAAAATATGAATAAAAGTGTTAATCAGATTTGAGGTTGTGTGTGGGTAGCAATGGTAGCTAAATTGTAGAAATATAGGAATAAGAAGATCTTTAAAAGCGACAGGATAAATCATATTGAAATTTTTACCATGGTGCAATTGAAGGTATTGCAATGGGTGAATTCCAAAGCCTGTTGGGTAAGTCTTTCGTATTTTGATTGGTGTCTTGAGCCTTTGATATGTATGAGATTTGTTAGAATGATAGGTTTTCTTTTTTTAAATGTGAGTTATTTACGGTTGCCAGATTTGCTCCTCTGTTTTATGTGTTATGGTTTGTGTAAGGAGCTTTGAGAAATGGTTTTGATTGACTTTGTATAAGGGTTGTGATATCTTGAAATACCTCTAATTTTTTTTGTGCCCATAAAAAAAACTTGACAGACTAAAAAAAATATGGTATAATTTCTATCTGTTTAATTTCATCCCTTCACATAAACTTATTTATATATTTTTAATGTATATTTTATGGGATGTTACTATTTTTTATATACATTTTTTGGGTCTAAATAACAAAAACCATTCATACAAAATTTAATTTTTTAGAGTTTATGTAGAAAAATTGTGGTGTCATAGGTCGAACCTGATTATTTCATGAACAAATCAGATGTTGATAGTGAAAATTTGACCTATTTTGAATTTAAGCTTAGTCTTATTGACATTTGCTTGAGGTTAGACGGATGTCGTGTCATGAATCGAGTCTTATTATGTCATGAAAATATGTCAATGAATATTAATACTATATTAATAGAGAGGTAAATATCTAGTAAAATTAGCCTAAATAGAGATATTATTCTTTAATGATGAAAAAAACCAGAAATAAGATTAGATACAGAGTAAGGCAGAGGATTTAGCATATAAGGGAGAATGTATCATGGAAACAGACAAATAATAAGGAATCCATGTATTTCTAATAAACCTAATACTTTAAGATGAAATTCTCTTTAAATTTGGCTGGAACAAAAATATATTAATTTTTTGATAACATTTGTCACAAACTTTTTTTTATTTCTTGAAAAGATATAATTAATTACATTTTTTACTTTGTCAATTATTAATATTTTAATATCATCAGTTATGCTAAAATTTACAGATTTTTTGTCTTATTATAGTTCATGTTAAATTTTGTTTTATTTATTTATTTTGAATGTATTTTAAAAATGACACATATAGAAATTACACTATCAATAAAATCTTAATTAAAAAATAGAGGACTATGACAAGATTGTATAATAGAGTGTTCTTTCAGAAATGATTTTTTCTCTTGGTTTAGTTCATTCTCCGATCATATATAGTTAAATATGCAACTCGTATAATAGTATATCTGATTCATAAAATATACCACAGTTTTAATAAATATAAAAAGTGTTTTTTAAGTAAATTTCCTTTTTTTTATATTGAAATCGTTTTCACTAATACTTGGATGATATAATAATTATTTCTGACTTGCATGATATAATATTATTTTCCAATTATTTATAGTGTAGTAGATGAAAATTATATACAATAATAATCAGGGTATTCAAATGATTGGCTAATAAATTGGATTGGTAATAAAAAATAGAAATAATTGATTTTGAAAAAAATGTTGATGAAGAAAAAAAAGTTCAATATCAAAGACATTGTTGGGATCAAACTTTAAGTATTTCACTTTCAATCCATATATTTATTTGTAATTGTATAAATCACCAACTATTAATTCTTTAATAAATAGATCCTAAGTTTAGTTATTAGTAGATCAATTTTGCAATAGTTTGAATTTTTTTTATCAGAATAGAAAATAGATAAAATAGTCTAAACATAAATAATAAAATAGAGTTGCCGATAAAAAAATATAAAATAGAGTTATGAAAAAAAAACTCACACCAGTGAAATAAAGACATTTGTTTTAAGAATTACAATTTAAAAATAAATATGGCAAATCAAATTTTATTCCTAGAAGCATTCAGTGATCTATTTCCAATCAATAATATTCTATAAGTTATTATTCACCCAGACACAACAACTATTTAATGGCAAGAGTTGTGATTTCAACTAAAACCAAGGTTATTAACACTGCTCTAAGACATTTATTCACTAATTTACCTCAATGTGAATACTTCCTCGGTTTATAATACTACTCCTTTAAATTAACTTTTTTTCTATGAATCCATACCCTCAAATATGAGCCACCACATGCGCCTCCAAACTTTATTGCTTCTACTGTTTAAACTTAGATCAAATTGACTAAATATATGTCAATCATAATATGAACAAAGGATCTTTCTATCCACAAATTACACTTGTGTCATACCTTGGGAGCGCAAAAAAAAAAACAAATTATTTACACTCTCTTCATATGACCCACATAAGACACAAAATTCACTTCCCATCTCGACACTCTTATTTTATAGGTTACACAAGTGGTGACTTTCTCAATAACATAACATGACGTCATCCAAAGAATCACTACAAGAAAATTATTAAATATAAATCAATTTTAGAGACAAAAAATAATTAGTTGTTATATTAATAAAATTAGATACTATTTCAGAGACTAAAAAAAATATTAGTATCTAAATTAATTTTTATTATTGATAAATTGTTTCTAGATTAGTATCTAATTAGATACCAAGGTTTTAGATACCAACTTTAGAACCTAAATAATTGGTAGCTATAACTTAGGTAGTTAATTAGATATCAATTTAAAAATTATTTATCAATAATATAAACAAATTTAGATACCAATAATTTAATTAGTCACTATAGAAACTAATAAATTTTTGTCTCTAAAATTGGTTTCTATTTAATGATTCTCTAATAGTAAATTAAGTTGAAAGTAGAATTTTGATTTTTCAAAAACATCAAATCTGAATATTGTTGTGACTACTTAACTATATGCACGCAGATTCCATATATATATATATATGATTTTATTTTATTTTTATTTTTTTTATTGTGATATGTCATCCCTCCAAAATTACCCAACATCCATATTAGATATTATAGGGTTGTTATCAAACTCCATCATCAATTCTTCCATCACACCTTTCTTTCATTAAAATCACCATCTTCTCCAAGGCATCCTTCATTGTCATTTGATTATCTTTCAAGTTCCATGTTTATTCTTTTTTTCTAGTATAACCTATGTTCTTATCAAACCAGTTATCTTTTCCATCTCCCCTCCAAATTTTTCTTATGTCCCTCGACCACCAAGATTTATAATTTGAGTCCTCATTATCATCCAACCCTCTCCATGATCCATACTTAGAGACTAAGATTTGTTTCGCAAGAATGCATAATTTTGACATGCAAAGGAGTAAGTCAAGGCAGAATCACATTCTTAGAATGCAAACTTGCCCTAATTGCTTTGGGTATAGGTGAAATCAAGCCTTGTGTGTCATAGTGATCAATTTGAAGAATGAGACAAGAAAGAAATTCATATGAAGTTCTTGTTCTTCAAATGCTTCTTTTTCGTTCAACATGAGTGTTATCAACATAAAGTCCATAAAAAGTGATATCAATTATTACAACTAAATAAATAGATTTCAGACAAAAGAAGAAAAAATTGAAAAGTGGTAAACCTGTCCACCAACTTCCTATGACGGAACAAGTTATCAATATCAACCATATAATCTTGGACCTCAACCCACTTTTAACAAACCAGTCATAGATTAAGTCAAAATACACCTGAGTGACCCATTTTATCACCCTAAATCTTCATGGGATTAACTCATGAATGGGCTTGCTTTATAGCACATGCCTAGCCTGACAAAAGCTTATTGATGGTCTCCAAAAGTCTATTGGCCAGCCCGTTTCACAAATCTAGAAGTACGCCATTTTTTTTCTCAACTAATTTTATAATTGGTTTCATCGTTTATTAGTGGTTTATCATTTTTTAACTAATTTTGTAGAACTTGGGAATTATGTTAAGTTTGAAAAAAAAAAGGAAAAATTTAAAAATAGATAAATATTTTAAAGTTACAAAAGTACTTTATTATTGAATAGTTTTTTCAACCTATAAGCTTTTCAAGTTAAAAATTCTTAAATAACGTGAATATTTTGGTGTCATAAGTATCCTTGTGAAAAAGATAAAAATAACCACTTGAGATAAAAGATTTATGTAAGAAAACTGATATTTTTTAGTAAATATTTTTTTACACACACGAATCATGTTATAAAAGAAGAAAGTATATTTCAAATAACATAAAAGGAGAAGTAAAATTCAAAAAGCTCCATGAGGCTAAAATCCAACAACATTTTTATCAATTCTATATGTTTGGTTTAAACAAGAAAGGAAATATGTTTTGGAAGATACGTGGGTTTTTATTTTCAAAAGTATTTGAGAGCATAGGAATATAATTATTTTATTTTATAAATAGAATATGGATACTTAATGAAATCTTTGGAACGGCACAATTAAAAGTATCTACATGGATCACCAATAAAATAATCAAAAGCAACATTTTTATATTTTGATTGGTATTTTAGTCCAAAGTCATGCCTTTAATCTATTATATATATATGTGAACTCTCTATCTTCTTAAGATTGATATTGTGATATTTTTCCTGTAAGAAAATCATGAAATATAAACCAATTTTAAAGACAAAAAATAATTAGTTGTTGTTCTCGCCAACTCGAGATCGGTCGAAATCTGAATGACCTCAGTTACTATAGTGACTAAATTAGATACCATTTTAGAGACTAATTTTTTTTTTTGTTTCTAAATTAGTTTCTATTATTGTTAAATGGTTTCTAAATTGGTATCTAACTAGCTACCAAGGTTTTTGACACCAAATTTAAAATATAAATATTTGGTAATTAAAACTTTGGTAACTAATTAGATATTAATTTAGAAACTATTTAATAATAATATAAATTAATTTAGAATCCAAAATTTATTTTAGTCTCTAAAATAGTTTCTAATTTAGTCATTATAGCAACTAATTATTTTTTTTCTCTAAAATTAATTTGTATTTGATGATTTTCTTATAATGCAATAACAATAATAAGTGTTTGATATGAATTTACAAGTTATCAGTTTTTTTTTTTCACCTGAAAAGAAAAAGTTTTAGGCTGCATTGTTATTTTCTTATCATATATGTCACACCTAATAAAAAAGCAGTCAAGGTTGTTTTTCTTCTTTTCTCCTTAGTGCAACATTATTTTTCAACTTGTAGGTGAGAGACCATGAAAGCTTACAAAAACACGGACGTTTGGATTGTAACAATGAGCTACCAACAACTTTTGAAGCACTGTATGAATAGGAAATTATAGAACACCTCTTCCTGAGGCAGCCATGCTTTTGCATTCTTGTATTCACATGTATAGAACTATGACTAAAGTATTATCTATCTCTCATTATAAAAAAATTATTAAATAACAACTAAATTTATAAACTAAAAATAATTAATTACTATATTAACTAAATTATATACTAATTTAAAAATTAAAAAAATATTAATATCTAATATCTAAAGTGGTTTTTATTATTAATAAAAATTTATAAAATAATTTATAAATTGATATATAAATTAGCTACTTGAGTTTTAGTTATCAATATTTTAAATTTCAAATTAGTTTCTAATAATTAGAGAATAATTTAGAATACAAAATAATAAGTATCTATAATCTTAATAACTAATAGTTAAATACCAATTTAAAAAAAAAATTATAAATTTTTATTATTAATAGAAACTATAATAATTTTTTTAGTTTATAAAATTATTTCTAATTTAATCAAATAATAATTAATTATTTTGATTTCTCCAATTAATTTCTTTTAATGATTTTAACTAATTGTTTTGATCGTTACAATATTTAATGATATACTTTATAATATGTGTTTAATTCTTTAGGGGGAGGTTGGGGTTTTATGGTTTCAGGGAAAGATGGGGAATTCTTTATGGTTTTGGTGGATTTTCTGCACTTTATATTTTTTTGTTACTAAAGTAAACTTTTAAAAAAAAGGGAGATAGCTATATATATATATATATATATATATATATATATATATATATATATATATATATATATATATATATATATATATAATATATATAAAAAAAAAAATATAAATTTAAAAAAAAAAAACAAATATAAAATTAATAAAAATCAAAA
>Ga0123342_1007812_pt1 | contig 13908 bp, 3 predicted proteins | sample Turbeawhitnodule_FD_89960 | JGI IMG/M metagenome (GOLD analysis project Ga0123342, IMG submission 89960) | Root nodule microbial communities of legume samples collected from Mexico - Turtle bean Mexico white nodule | ecosystem: Host-associated > Plants > Roots > Nodule | place: Mexico: Nepantla...
AAAATTGAACAGAAAAAAAAATACAAGAAATCCTAATTTTAAAAAAAAAAAAAAAAAAAAAAAAAAAAAAAAAGAGGTGAAAAAGGGTCCCCTATCAGGATGTTAATAATAATTTGATCCTTTTAGTAGCTAAAGAGTTATAGCAAGGAGAGAGGCAGATAAAATTGTTAATTTTAAGCATAACATGTCATAATTAGATGGTGTAGGTGTAGTTTCACCGAAGTGTCTGCCTCAATGCAAAAATTATATGTACAACATCCATCTTATTTTGAGTAACTATTGTTTAGATTTTATATTGGTAAGTAATAAGTCCGAGTGAATTGCACATGAAGTGGGCCAAATCTAAAAGCAAGAGGGAACAAAACAAGGAACAGTTTAAGATGTACCATAGGAGTGAGAAATATATTTGAAAATATCTTGAGAAATCAACCCATATATTTGCTAATTATGCCGACAGTTCATTCTCCCTCAACTTTTCCCAATCTTATCTCCCTTAATAATTCCACTATATTTTTCTTTCACCATTTCACAGAGGATAAAAAAGCCTCAGTTAGGCATAATGCTAGAAGGAACAAACAATTGTCCCAGTAAAGTTGTAAAAAACACTTGATGCTTTAGTTGTGACTTGTTAGTATTATTTATCTCATACACTCTTACTAAGGTGTTTTTAACTTGTTAGTACTATTCTTCTTAGTATTTCACTTTGGTAATCTGGTAATAAAGCTTAACATTGTAAAACTCTAATTCTATGTTTTGTCTTTCTTAAATAAGTATATAAACAAGTATATGTAAGTTCAGAATTTACCGTGATGGAACCTACCTACCCAGTTTATCAGAATGAGTTGTCTGAACCTTGGACCCTATGGACAAAATCAAATATCTTGTCAACTTGATCCCTGTATGTGATTATTTTGATGGATATTCATTATTAGTACAAAAGCTTAGTAGCTTTAAAAAAATATTTTTAAGAGTTGACCACTTCTGCTATGAAAGAGTTGTGGTGTCCTATCAACTAGGTTCGTGTAATATATACTTCTACCACATGGAGGATAGTAATAGAAAACCAGCAATGCTAAGAATATCAAACAGTTTACTCTTTACCCTTACTGAAAAGTGGCAACAATGGTACCTTCCATATTGCACTACTCTTTTGTTAGTTTACTATCTATTGAATAAAAACATACCTACAATTTCTCCAATTCAGTACAACTTCCCATTTTTTCTTATTAGATGAATTGCCATTTCTTTTTCATGATTAAGAGAAACCGACACCATCCAATTCATATTTATAAAGAGGCTCTGTTTCACATTTTACATATTTTTGGGTTTAATTCGCTACCCGTTTTGTTTATTCTTCCAAACTTCAATCATGAGAATGTGGTAAGGAGGATCTTTACTGAGATAAACTAGATCCATGTTCTGGAATTGAAATCATTCAATATGGTGAAATAAATTGGTTATGTACGGACAATATCCATTGTATATTTTAGAGTTCCAACAGAGGAGAAATCATTTTATTCATCACAAATTTAAATCTTGACCTTGTTCTTTTGAATATTCTTGTAATTAAGGCACTGAATTTTTTGGACATGCACAGATGTTGCTAATTGAACTTTTTAAAGTATCTAATGTTGCCAATTTCTACTGTGATCTCTTCTTAGAATGATGACATGCCAATTGGTTGGCCACTTGGACTTGGCTTCTTGAACATGAGACTTAGAGTTGGGGAATCCCTCCCTGCAACTTCAGTGGCACCATACCAATTGCACGTGCCATCCACCAGTTTCTCTTCATTTTCATCCTCTAACCTTGATACAGAGGTATTCTATTCTTATTCCTTTCCCACAGTTGGTTTCAGAAATTGTTTTTACTCGTTGGTATTCAATGAATATCACTTTGAACTTAAATAATGCTAAATTTTCATAAATTAGAATGCTTTTTATAGCTTATTACTCTACTGCTTTTGTTTTGCAACAAGAAGTCCACGGCATCGTTCTTCCAAGACAACAGTGTTTCCCTTGCTCAGCTAATTGGAATCAGAGCAGGAGAAAGAGGACGCTTGTACTTCCCAAACTCACTAAGGTTTGAAGAAAGGAAGAAGAAATTAGCAAAGGTTTCTGGTTCTGGTGACTCTAAAGTGGATATGTCTCAAGCCATTTGCATACCCTTGCTAAAGATTAGAAAGAGTAAGAAGAGTTCAAGAAACTAGAACACCATTGTAACATTTTGGAATATAAATTCATAAATCTGTTGTTGCTCCTAGTCAAAATCCAGTGACGATTTCTAATTATTTCAGTCAGTTTTTCTTACATGACCAGTTTTAACTTTCTCAAGTTTGTTGTGTCGTTTTTTTATTTCATACCATAAGAAAATAATAAAAGAAGGTTACTTGTATTTTCTTACTGGAATCCAAATTTAATTGCATTTATGTTTGCCCTTTTACTACTATAGACTGCATTTTCTTATATTTCTCACGTGTGCTGCCATTATTTTCTTCATTTGTTTTTGTGTGTTCTGTACAGACTAATCTTGGTACTGTGATTATTATTGATCCAAGAAGTTTTCATACATTAAGGGAAAATCAAAAACGGATTTTCTAATACATATGTATATTGGTTGATACTTCACCAACTTGATTGATCAATAGTCTTTTCATTTACACTCAAATTATTTATTCACAGTTAAACGTTAATCTGTAAACAAATATGAATTATTAACCTAAAGAGGAATAATCAATTACAAATAGGATCTCATGCCAAGAAAAAACAAGACACTAACACTAGAAGTTATAAGTAGAGATCCAAATACTTGCACTTGTTGCTTGTTTTGTACAGTTTACAGGTTCTACGTCCTCTGTCTTCTCTCTTCTAGGTTTTCTAGGTCTTCTAGATCAGAAAAATACATGCAATAACACTTTAAGTTGTATAATTCATATTTTTTTTATAAAAAAATAACTTTTAGATTGTACAATTTAAAATTTTTTAATGTAAAAAAAAAATCTAAATCGTGTAATCCGTAAGTTAATTTTCACCTCTGAATTATATAATTTAAAAATAAAAAATATCTTTCAGGTTACATTGGAGACATTTTTTGTGCAATAAAGGAAAGATTTTCATATTTATATTTACAGGGGTGCAAAAAGAAATACCCCAATATTTTAGCAACCCAAAAGCACTATGGTGGCCCATATCACAGCTCTTGAGCAAAAGTAAGGAACAAACAAAAAAATTAATGAAAAGGAAATATCAAAACCCAGAAAGCCAAAACCCCTTCCTGTTGATTCTTCACGATGTCCGCCGCCAGATGTTTGCTGCGCTCCGCCACCTCCCGCGCAGCCGGTGCAGCCAATCTGGCAGCCGGAGCTAAACCGCGATCGGCACGATCTCCGTTTCGTCTCCCAAAGCAAACCTCAATCTCCAATCGCGTTTTCAGGTAACGCCGCTCCTCTCTATCGCATTTTCCTAAACATTTTCAATTTGATTAAAATATTCTTTTGTTTGGAACAGGTTACCGGTGGAAGCGAGTTTCTGCGTGGAATCGATGCTTCCTTATCACAGTGCTACTGCTTCCGCATTGCTGAATTCGATGCTCTCTGTGTCTCGCCACTCCTACGGTTGGACCCCTGAAGGTATTCCCTCCAAACACTTTCCTTCCATTATCTTCATCGTAGTTAATTGTATATGTATGGGATACATATGATAGAAGAGCTAAGTTTCTGAAATGCCAACATTGGATTCTGAAATGAAATGAAATTTTATTGTAACTTATTGGACCTACCTGATTGTCTGCAAACATGCTCATTTTACTTGGCTTGTGGATTCTAAATTCTAATTGTTATTTTTTTCTTTATTTGATGAATTGTTAATTGGTCTAGAATCTAGGGATGAAAGATTTTGCTCTGCCATTTTGACTTCTGTAGCTGAACTCCATGTACTATACATGCTGTGTTAAGCGAATTGTCTAAGTTTCTAGGTTTCCCAGAAAATTTATTTATACCCTGCGAAAGTCTGACGCATTACTTTCATTACTACGCAATGCCATAGTGAATTTCTTCCTTTTTTCTTGGGTTGCATAAAAATAGGATTTAAATTTTTTGCTAAACAAAAAATGTTTTCTTGTCCTTTTCCCTTTTCTGTGGCGGGGAAGGTTTGTGTGAACAGACTGTTTTAAATGAAAGTGTTGGGTATGCGCAACTATTTTGCTGTTCAAACATTTAATTTTTTTTGGGTTAGGTTCTCTCTCTTGCTCTCACAATGAAAGGATGTATATTTTTTCCTCTTTGTAGGGCAAGAGAAGACTAGATGAAGATCAAGCATCAGAGATGGTGTCACATGGATTTGTTTCAAATTTTTGGTTTTGAAGCGTTGAGAACTTGACTTCTGTAGATTAGGGAGAGCATGAAATTTCTTAGTTGAATGTAAAAATGAACACCATTTCTCATGAAAACTAATGTGGGGCTATGGTGCTATACAATGGTATTTCTTAGTAGTTCCCTAATTATTATGTTTAATTTATTTGCGAGGATTTCTCGTTACAAAGAATTTTCATTTTAAGTTATTTAGAAATTGTCCTCTTTCTTTCTCTTAGAAGAAGTTATGGATTGTCACATTTAGTGCATCCCATTCTTTAAAATGTCTATACTTATTATATATATTAGCTAACATTCACTTAAGAGATAATCACATGAAGATCATACTGATTGATTGTATTCACTCAGATTGCAATGATGATGTATGATGAATGACAGAGGGTTGGAGCAAAGTTTTATCTAGATGCACTTGAAAAAAGGTGGTCAAGTAAATTTTTTCTTTTGGGATTTTAATTGTTACTGTACAACTTAACGTCAAACAAGTATTTGCTGAAGGTGTATAAATGACTCAAACTTAGCAACATCTTCACTTTAAAATTGCATTTTGATATCGATTTCTAGATACTATTTGTGTGCATACTCTTTGCATTTTGCTTTCTTACTCAAAGATGTTGAGTTTATGTATGGGAATGGTTTTTGTTCATGCATGAAGTTTAACATCATCCATTAACCACACCTGTGCAAACTATCACCCTCAGTAAGAATACATAGAATTAAATTATCAGCTATTTCTTATTTAGTTTGCTGGTGCAAAAAAAACATCATTGCGATGTTAGAGTGTCACTACGCCAAACTTGAGATTAATATATCGTTTGCTAACTGTAATTTCAGAATTGTAGTTCTTGATGAATTGGAAATTGTTAATGATATAAGAAATTATGGTAGATGCTGGTCTGTAAGCACGTGATTTGGAATGTATAAATTTTAACACTTCTGTGTAAAATGAGCAATGTGTTGAAATGGCTTACTTCTTTTTAATATGCTGCTGCTCCAAAGTTTTTTTTATACATGTACACTTCTTTGCAACTCTTTATTTTGACTTGGCTGTTTTCTTGTTTAGGGTCGTGATCATTTGCACTTTGGCTTTTAGGCTTGAGGACTAGCCATGTAATGTTTCGTCATTTCCATTTTGCTTTGCTTTCCCTTACCTCGATCGATTTCTGTCGTGTATCTAAATGATTTGCATTTTAAATTTACTAGTATACTATGTATGACTATTAGATTATCTTGGCCTTTTGATTCTGAATTTTTATGGTAGTATATAGAATTTGAGTTTTCTCAAAGATATTGTCTTTTTGAATTCTAGATGGATGATGATTGCTGTCTGTGGGTGCATCTGCGCATACTTTCCATGGATTTCAGTTTACTTTGTTAGACCTGTTTAGAGAATTTTTGTCCTTGGTTGAATATGAAACCTCCAAGACTTGAATTGTACAAGCGCCAGAGTTGGTACCATGCTTAGGTATGATTACTCTTTAGAACATTATTGCAACATTTCTTTAACTCAACATTATTCCCAGGGCATGCAAACGTACACTCACCCTTATTTATAATGTTAAAAGAACAAGCTTGTGCGATGAGTTAATACGGCAACAGATTAGTTTAGATAGAGATTCAGAATTGATTTACAGGAACTTAATTCGAGGCTATAAATGGCTTCCACTACCTATACTACCTTGCTAAACCAATCTTTCATCCTATTGTCTCATAAAACTAGCATTGAATTCCTTAGTCCTTCATAGGGACGCACATTTCATTAATACGAGAACAAAAAAATCACACTTCATTTTAGTCGTTGATTATTGAAAAATACAACCTATGTTTTTATAAATAGATTGTTATTAAGTTGAACGCTTTATCATCAGGATATAGGTTCTTCGATTAATTGATTTTAATGTTCTCACTGACACTTCACAGCTTTTCATATTTTAAAAGCGTATAACTTGGAAAGTTCACGCGTCAGATCAATTTGCCAAATAATCTTAATAGGGGCTAGATATATCACTGATTGATATTCACTAGAAATATAAAATTCTTTACAAAACCAGCCAAATCAGCATAAAGATAATCAATAAATTAAATAATAGAAAACCTAATCATAACTTTAAATACAACTAATTATAAGTAACAATTTCAAATCAAAGATAAAAGTAAATTTCTATCATAGACATCACATTTTGACTCTTTTAGATAAAAAGGAAATTGACTTTTTAATAAATTAAAATTATTTTATGTACCGTTAACTTTTTTTCAGAGGGCTTTAATTAAAGGTTAAATTACACAATTTTAATCATTAACGTAAATAGATATATTAAAATAAAAAATGATAAAATTGCAATGTTATCTTTATTTATTACGTCACGTACTTCCACCAGTAATGACTAATGTAATGAGAGCAATTGATTACAACTTTTATGTTTGGTGCAACAAGAGAGGATCAAGATTTATGTATTTTAGGTTGACCTTTGAAATTAAGAATTCACATACAAAAGTTTATTTGTGCATTTTAGTATCACATTAACAATAGATAGTCTGCCTTTTAATCTTGTCAAATGAAAAGAAAATAACCGGGATGTATTTAATCTGCACTATACAAAGGTGAATTAACAATAAATGGGCCCCATAATTTCGCCCAATACCCGAGTAAATCCCAAAAATATCTTTTAAATTCATGCTTTTTTTTTCTCAATTTTGGATTATAGAATTTAGAGATTTTTCCGATTACAGAAATAAAATATAAAAATTTGAATTTTATGCATTTAAAAAATTATCAATCCAATCTGAATAAGAATGCAAAAGTATAATCTGTACAATTCAAAAGATTTTTCCAAATCTGAAAATATTTTTAACACATTCATTATACAATCAGAATGCACTACAATGCATTATGAATTCATACTTTTTAGATTTTAGGACTAACACAATGCACACAATGCATTATGAATTATACAGTTCATAAAGTATTTTTATATCCAAAATCCATAAAGTATTTTTAATACAAAATTACCTAATAGATGATATAATCTAAAAAGTGTTTTTAATTCCAGAATAGAAAATTACATTTGGGATTACCCAATCTAAAATACAAATATATTTTGGAGTCTCTAAAAAAGATTTTAAAAGTTATTGTCTCCATAGAATAAGTGAAGGGGGAGAATAAGAAAGTTTTTTTTTTGTTATGGAATTGTGATTGAAACGGAACCAATGGAAAGTTAAGAGGACTCCCTTGGCCATTAACATTTACGGGAAGAACATGAAAGATGAAGAAGATGAATAGAGGGTGTTGTGAGTTTTTTTTTTTTATTAAGTGTAAAATGAAAATTTCACCACCCTATGAAGGTGCAACATGAAGTCATGGGATGCAGGAAGAATTTCCCCAATAAAGAACACTCTTGCATGAGGTTTGGGTTCTAATAAACATCTACAAAAGAAATATAAACTTTTCCACTCTATCAAACCAATAGATTTGAATGGATATATATGTAAATAATTTTTTCTGTTAACGAATATTTTAACATTCTGGTAATCATAGGCTTCTAATCCGATTCAAACATATTAATAGTCTGGTAAATTTATCAGAATTTAATTTTCAATTGCCTCTTAACTTTTAGACTTCAAGACACTACTAGCGTTCAAAATTCCTTACCATGGAAAAAAAAATTATGACCTTCACAACTTTATGACAATTTAAGTTTCATATTCAAGACACTAGTGGGGAACAAAATTCTTTAACATGGAAAAAAAGTTATGACGTACACAGCCGAAAAAACACATTGTGAACATGAATATGGTCAATGAAATTTCATTTGAAGAAGAAACAGAAATTATGAACTGTTAACTTCAGCCCAATTTTTTAACCACTCACTGCCTTCTCTCATTTGAGCCAAAGATATGAATGGTGATTGCGCTGCTTCATTAACTCAAACACAGTTCATACCTATGTATATCAATGCACAGGAAACTGCAAGGAAATATGTGATACGGATAACTATATTAACATAATACTATACTTAAGTTCATTGAATACAGTTGCTGATGAAGATAATAGCAAATCTTGTTCGCTTGACACAAAGTTGTTCAAGTGAGACATCAACTTAACCCAAAATGATGTCAAGCATGTTAAAGAGGAAATACAAGCTAATTAAAGTGAGAATGTTGACCAACCATCCATCACCAGTTAAGTTTTACCTTGAGGGTATCCAATGCACCACAAACAAATCATAAAGCTGTTTTTGCACTCTTCTACGGGATTATTCTTCAACCACGTTCACCAATTCATATTCAACCAGGGATAGGTTATTGTCCTCTTTAACCACAAAATCTGCAGGTTCAGTTACCTCAACACGCCCCCATTTGTCAACAGCCAGCCTCATTGATCCCTTGAACATGTCAATCTTTGCATTACGAAGAATTACAGTAGATCCGGCCTTCATCAAATCAACTGCACAGAAGAAGAAAAGGTCATCTAATCACTTAAATAGAACATATATTGGTACCTTGATTCTCTGTCTAAACATATATCACAATTATCAATACCCATAGGCAGATCACCTACCAAGGAAGTACATCAAGGTAGCTTTCACTAAAAGAAATCAACTGAAACTCTATGTAAATGCAAATGCTTACACATACAGACTGACACACAGTATGAAATACTCAAATAAAAATTAAACCCGTCACTCAGGGTTTTGTTTGTTCAAAATAGAAAGGAGAAAAGAGTAAAAATAAGTAATGTCAGATCAATATTTTGTCTATATACATTGAATTTTCATAATCCAGCTCCTATTTTCCTTCCTCTTATTGCTCCTGATAAAGTCAACAGGAACAAAAGGCACTGATGTTATTCAAGAACGTGGGTCTGGAAAAGTATAAAATTAAGATGTTTATCAATGTAGAGATAGTAAAATTTAAGCAAAGCCCATGAGTTGCAGAGAAGTGAAGATTAATGAAGAATTTATAACATTAATGTATTTTTCCTTTTTAAAATTGTGTTTGAACCGTACAGAAATCTAACATGTCCTAGAGGTGTGATACGAGTGTCTCGTGTTCGATACTCTTTAAAGAAAGAAGAGTGGCCGAGCTTCATGGGTGCAAATAAGCATGAACTAAAATCTTGATAAAAGTAGTTTGAATTAGGACTACAAAAATTAAAAAGAAGACACCTAAAATCGTTAGCATCACCTTCTAAGCAAAACTAATTTTCCATCACAAAAACACAAGGAACAATATTACCACAATCACACTTCCATTCCCACAATAAAATTCACCCAGAATATCGAATCATATTCATAGTTCGTATCAACACCTCAAAGAAGAGGAAATACAGTCATTCATCACAGGAGCAGAGCAAGAAGCACATGTACCAAATCTACGCTGGTTGACACATTATAGAACCGAATCAAACCTCTTGGATTAAGATCAGTAAAGCAAAAGAAAGAGATTTCATGAGGATTATTCGGATTAAAAACAATTAAGGGATCACGCAGTCCAACCAAAAATATATGGGAAAAAGGGCTTATCTTATCTATCGAATCAGCCACCTATTATCCACTCACCACCATCATAGACCCAGATGCATAATTGAAACCAGAGCACCAAACACGCGCAATCTCACAAACCCAATAACAATGCAGATCGCACAAAGAAAACCCCAAAATGAAAATAAAGACTCAAAATTGAGACAAATAAAACAGTGCCCAAGTGAAAAGTTTCCATTTTGATAAAAGGGAAATTGAAATAAGTAAAAAAGAATAAGTTTTGCAAGGATGGGTAGGTGAAATTGGAGTACCTTGTTCGTTGCGAGCGGTGAAGATGATGGTGCCGGTGTCGTCGCCGATGAGGCACTCGGCGATGACAGTGGGTTTGATGTTATGGGCAGAGGAGGGTCGCGGTTTGTGCACGACGGTGTCGGAGGACAAGACCTTAGCCACCAAGGTGTGACCGTTGGTTCCAGGTTTGAGCTGATCCACTTTGGTGAAGACGGGTTTTCTCTTTGCAGGTTTGTTGACATCTTGCTGAGTGGAATTGGAGGATGCCATTGGAATAGAAAACTCGATCGATCCGAATGAAATGAATCAGTCTCAGACACACTCACTCCTCGCTCACTCACTCTTCTCTGTAACACTCTTCTACCAAACACAAGCCCTACAATTAAACCAACCAGTTTTATGCATTTCTTTCACACCTTCCATTGCACTTCCCTTCTAAATCAAGCGACACGTCGTTTCCACTCCAATCCTCCAACCTCACGTGACTTCTGTTTCCCATTTTTTTTTTTATACAATATTCTTTTATTTACTTTCTATACATTACAATAATAATCTCGCTTTTCACATTTTCTTTAATTCACAGATTATAAATTCATAAGATCCAAAATCATCACTTTTTTAAAATATAAAGATTAAGATTAATTACGACTTAAAATAGAAATTGAGAAAAATTAAACACGTTCTAACTTTTATTATATTTTTTTCCTTAATGTAAAGCTGTAGTCTAATTATTTTATATTTTCATTTTTACAATGTTGCATATATATTAGACAAACTTTTTTTATGACCATGTCTTTTTAAGAAAGGAAAATAAGAACAAATAAAACGGAAAGACTCCATTATTTAAATTGTTTTATGCATAAATAAATTTATAGAAGGTGTTGGCAAATTGCCATGGTAAATTGTGATGGAGCTGTGTTTCATTCTGCAGCACTAGCTAGCTGTTGCTAAAGCAAGTAGTGATGCATAAAGTTTATAAAGAATGTGTGACATATAATTTTCGTGGTCTAATTAGAATGGGCTGCTTCTTCCTGCACCTCCAAACCTTCTTGTGCCACCCCCATAAGTTTTTCATATTTCAAAAATACCCTTCTCAATATTCCGGATTACATAATCCGGAGTCTCCAGAATTAGTTTCTAGATTACGTAATCCGGAAGTCTTTTTGTGATTAGTTTCTGGATTACATAATCCAGAAGTCTTTTCTATACATAAGATTAGCTTCCAGATTATGTAATCCGGAAGCTTTTTTTTCAAATGTGTTATTAGCTTCCGGATTACATAATCCAGAAGTCTTTTCTAAATATGAAATTGACTTCCGGATTATGTAATCCAGAATATATCCGGATTACATAATCCATATGCTTATTATTTCAAATATAAGGGGGTGAAAAAAAAAGGATAAAATGGTATTTTCACATTTAGTATGGGGTGAAGGAATGGAAGTGTAGGAAGAAAGAGTCTTAGAATGTATCATTCTATTCAAACGGAAGACCATTGCAAAAACAAAAGCCCAAGAGAAAGAAACAAAGCAAGAAAGCCCTAGAAGAAAAGGGGCAGAGAGAACAACAAAATCAACTTCTCTGTATATTATTGCTTGCAGACCAAAAATAATACACAGGGATATGCGGAACACAAAATAGAAAATGGGCCTAAAGCAAACGAGCCCAGAAATCTTAAAACAAAAATGGGTTACAGAAAGAAAAAGAAACTAAGCCCAACATGGGCCCAAAAACAATTATTTTATCAACTTTCTCTACCAGAAATGAATTACTTTACGTCAAACAAATATGTAACTTAAGCTTATAGCATATAAGTTTGAATGGTTATCCTTTAAAAAATATGAAAAATAAAAGTAATAATAGGACAGAGTATTTAAAACGTGATAATTTATACATAATTTACGTATAGTAATTTTCTTAATGTAATTGAATAATAGTTTGTAAGATAAAATTAATTCAACTAATTTTTTATATTTTTGTAGAGTTTATTAAATTTTGTTATTGGTTTAATGCAATAATTACAATTTTAATAAAACTATGAGATCTTTTACTTATAAAATATATATTTATATTTTATACATATTTATTTATATTTTAACACATTTATTTGATACTTCATTCATGTTAATTATGTATTTTGATAAATTCAGTAAAGTTACGGCTCATGACCATTGTTTATGTTTTTTCATACATATATACTTGTGGTGTTTATCTTAAATAACATTATTATTTTTTATATAATTTAATATATAGTTGTTAAAGTTTATTAAAAATGTTTATATTGACAGTGGAGTGTGTTGGCATATATCTTCGACTACTACTTCACTTCTCTTCCTTCGATTAAATAACAAGTATCAACTTTTGACTCCCGAAGTGACGATAAGGAAATCAAGTAGAAAGGTGAAGTACTCTAGTTTTTTTCTCCTTGGTCGCAAAACACAAAAAATGAACTAAACTATTATAAGCTTATGAAAAGAGGTTCAAAATAATATATATCTTATTTTTATTGGAATTACACACTTTATTCATATTAATTATGTCTTTTGATAAATTCGGTGATAAGTTGTGAAGTTATGGCTGATAACCATTGTTTGTGTTTTTTCTAAAATATATACTTGTGATGTATATCTTAAAAAACATTATTTGTTTTTAAGTTATTTAATATATAGTTGTTAATGTTTATTAAAAAAAATATTTTTTTTTTCATCATAAAATTCAATTTATACTTCATTTGATTTAGCGATAATATATATTTTTATCAGGAATACATTTTTTTTTCATAATTTGACTTAATAACTCTTAGTTTTTATAAAAAGAAATTGTGTAACCAAAAGTATAATTTGTTAATTTTTGTTGAATTTTTTTAACGTAATTGATTTTTTTAACTAACTTGTATAATTATTATTTTGGTATGTCCAATAGTTCCACTTCTCTTAGAAATCGAGGCACAAGCCAGTTTATATACACCTTTATTCTTTAATCTTTCGAAGCGACTGGTAAAACCAAAACCGTGAGGGGTTTAACAACCCCAGAGTGCACAAATTCTCTAATGTTGTCAAATCAACACCTTTGAGACGTCTTTTTTAATGATCCATATCCAAATTCCAAAACATTAAATTATTACCTAAAAATATAAAGCTATATTATAGAAAAACTAGTAGCTTCTGACTCCCGGGGTGAAAAATGAATTGCTCTAGTTTTTTTTCCCCTTGGTCGCAGAACACCAACAATGCACTAAACTATTATAAGCTTATGAAAAGAGGTTCAAAATAATATATATCTTATTTTTATTGAAATTTGATACTTCATTCATGTTAATTATGTCTTTTGATAAATTCGGTGATAAGTTGTGAAGTTACGGCTGATGACCATTGTTTGTGCTTTTTCATAAATATATATTTGTGGTGTATATCTTAAATAACATTTATTTTTATTTTTGACGTAATTTAATATACAGTTGTTAATGTTTATTAAAAAAAATTATATTTTTTCTTTTCATAAAATTAAATTCATACTTCATTTGATTTAGCGATAATGTATATGAGGAATACATTTTTTTTGTTTTATTTTTCATAATTTGACGTATAACTCTTAGTTTTTATAAAAAGAAATTGTGTAACCGAAAGTATAATTTGTTAATTTTTGTTGAATTTTTTTAACGTAATTGATTTTTTTTTAACTAACTTGCATAATTATTATTTTGGTATGTCCAATAGTCCCACATCTCTTAGAAATCGAGGCAAAAGCCAGTTTATATACACCTTTATTCTT
>Ga0123342_1007813_pt1 | contig 13904 bp, 9 predicted proteins | sample Turbeawhitnodule_FD_89960 | JGI IMG/M metagenome (GOLD analysis project Ga0123342, IMG submission 89960) | Root nodule microbial communities of legume samples collected from Mexico - Turtle bean Mexico white nodule | ecosystem: Host-associated > Plants > Roots > Nodule | place: Mexico: Nepantla...
GCGGCTCTATAGCCGCATTTGTATTTCTCTGATTTACAACTGCGTGCTGATCAAATGCGGCTCTATAACCGCATTTGTAAATGTAAAATAACCGCATTTGATTAGCATTTCTGCGCTAGTGAATAAATCAAATAATTTGCCTAACCAAAGATGAAATGTAATGTAATGCGTCCAAGTCCAAGTTGAAGATGACAACAAGTGAAATGACATGCAATTTCAATATGCTTCAAACACTCATCAAATTATGAGAAATTTGAATAGTATTCTTGTTGTTACAATACATTGGAGTTAGTCTAAAAAGAGAAACACCAATGTCACAAAGAAACCAACACAACCAAACTACCTCAACAATGATTAAAGAGTCATGACACAATATTCAACTTTAGTAGAGCAATGAAATAATATTTTATTTCTTGCTCTTCTAAGAGATAAGAGAGTCTCCTAGAAAAATGCAAAAAACATGTAGTAGAGTTATGAACAGTAAGGTCACTAGCCCAATTGACATCATAATAAGCTCACACCTCTAAGGAAGATCACGAGGGAAAGAGAAGACCCTGAAACTGAGTACCACGAAGGTAACGAAGAATGTGAAGAACAACTGCCTAATGCACTATAGTAGGCTTTGCTCAACGAAATTATGTTAAGAGAGCTTTAAAAGTATTTTTTTTTGCATAATTTTGCTCATCCATTTCCTAATTATCTCAACCATTTTCAATCTACTAAGCGCATGCCAACTTAGCTAAACCATTTTCAATCTACTCAGTGCATGCCAACTTAGCTGAACCATTTTTCAGTTTGGTTCAACCATTTTTTCAACAATGCACCAAATTTACCTTGCAAATTCCCTCAGCGCATAGAGGTTACACTCAGCGAAATTTTCCCGAATGAATACCTTTTTTCCAACCTTGATCTCAGAAGTGAATTCGCTCAGCGCACAGCGGCTGCTCCCAGTGGATTTAAGGCAGTGGTTGTAGGTACAGTTGGCTCTAGAAAAGAGGGGGTGTGAATCACTACAAGAAAAACGCAAATTATATACGGATTATTACATACAGATCAAAATCCATATGTAAAATCAACATTACATACGGATTCTATTCCGTATGTAATTTTGGCGTCATGAAGCGGGAATTAAATTTCGTATGTAAACAGGTATTACATACGAACTTTTTCCGCCCAGATTCCTTCAGTGACCAAGGAAAATTTAACCACTACAACAGAAAAATTCTTTAGTATTATTATGATTTTTATTATACTTATTATTATTAATAATACTAATAATATTAATAATACTAATAATATTAATAATACTAATAATATTAATAATAGTAATAATATTAATAATACTAATAATACTAATAATATTAATAATATGAATATAATATTAATAATATTAACAATATTATTAATATTATTAATAATATGAATAAATATTAATAATATGAATAATGTTAATAATATGAATATAATATTAATAATATGAATATAATTTATATTATTATTATTATTAACATAATTTATATTATTATTATTATTAATGTAATTTATATTATTATTATTATTAATATAATAATAATAATAATTATTAATATGTATAAATTATATTTATAATAATATTACAAATTATATTAATAATAATACGTATAAATTATATTATTAATAATAAGTATAAATTATATTAATAATAATATTATAAATTATATTAATAATAATAACTATAAATTATATTAATAACAATAAGTACAATAAAATTGGTAATATGACCAAAGAATAAGTCTCTAAAAGGACTTGGGTTCTAGTCCTGCCTGCTGCAGTTTGCTTCCAATATTAATTAGGGACCTGGTTCGAGTCCAATCCAGTGCAGTTTGCTTCCAACATTAATAATAATAAATAATAATCGAAAATAATTAAAAAGGGTAAAAATAATAATGAAAAAATTAAATTTTTTTCTGGATCCGTATGTAACGCTTACCTACGACAGTTTTACATATAGATTTTTGCCCGTATGTAATCCGTATGTAAACCTGTCTTACATATGGATTTTGGTTGTATGTAATTCCAATTTTTCTTGTATAGAGCCTTAGTTATGCAAGTTGATTCTTGCATGATTTGGTCCAACTTGTATCGTGAGAAGTTGTGTGGATTGGCAGCGAAAATGGAGTGAAGAAGTGTGTATCGGTTGGAATTGTGAAGGAATGAGGAAAATATGGTGAGGTGCTAAGGTTCAAGGAAGAGGTTAGTCCAATTCCTTTGAGAGCTCTTCACTAGGTTCTATAGAACTCCAACAAAGAAGAGATTGGGAGAGAATGAGTTATTATTCAGAAAATTCATTCATTAATCATCCAAATCTGAATACAAATGAGTGTGACCACCTATTTATAGGCTAAGGTAGCGTGTGGAGTAAGCTACCAAACCCTAACTTGCATGACATATTTGGGTTAGGGTTTAGGAAACCCTAGTCACCTCTTGAATGTCTTCTAAGAACCCTTGCTTGAATTTTTAAGTGAGGGTTTCTAGAAGTCCTTTAGGTTATTTCTATTCTATTCTAAAAATGACACAAAAATACGAGGCGTAAGAGAAATCCTATTTTACATTTTTATACAGATTTTAAAGTTTAAAAGCTATGATGTCTTTTGTAAAGCCTGGAAGTTGCCTATGCTCTTAGCTGTATGCTTGGTGGTTGGAAGAGTGAGGATGGTCCTCCATCATTGATGTGAGTTGATTTTAGGATTGATCATTAGGTGACACTTTTATATTTATGATTGAGATTTTAGGACAAATAAATAGTGAAAACCTACGAAAAATCCCCACTAGACATTAACTTAACCAAGTGGTTAAGTAGACGTGAAAGTTCATTTCACAAAGGCAAAAGGAAAACACAATTATATGGTGAATATGATGACAATTATGGTGCGAAAATGAACAAGCAACAAAGGAACCAAAAGATAAGACCGAATTGATTCAAAGAAGCATAACTAAGAACATGTTTATGAAAGAATGGAATGGAAATGGATTAATGGAAGAGATGATGAAAGAAGAACTTATGGATGGTGAAACAAGGATGAATCACGCCACTTGATGGGGTGGAATCACCAAGATGAGTGAAAGGAGGCCGCCACTTGAGAGCTTCATATCTCACAAGATAAGACCAATTTAGGAGGAGACTCACTCACTCACAACTCACACAAAAATTGTGCATAATTTCTTTACTATAATTTCAACTTGTAAAATACACTAGGTAGGCCTCCTATTTATAGGTGAATGAGCCTTGGAGAACAAGATAAAGGGGTAGCATGGGAAAAGGGAAAAAAATGGGCAGCCTCAGGGTTTGACTAAGTCAATCCCGCATCCTAGGCTTGTCCTTCTAGAAACTAGGTCAAAATGCCTTCAAATGGGTTAGGAACAAGCTAAAATGCTACCCACACCCCCTATTATACTAAAGGTACCTTATTCTAGCCTATATTTGCTATTTGGACCCCCAAAGTGAGCCTAATTATTTACAACATATTTCTAAACATCTAAGAAGACTAGCAAGAAGAACTTTAGGTGCTCTGGTTTATAGCTTCTTCTTCTACTGATGTTTTCTCGAGGTTTATAGCTTCTTCTTCTGCTGATGTATACTGAGATGAATGACCCTTTTGAGAAGTTCTTGTTGTGTCCTTAGTCATTTGTCGGTTTGTATCAATCATGCCCCCTTCTTTAAAAGGATTTGAACTTAGATCCAGATTATGGTAAGGGATGCCACCTTATTTGTGAAAGGTGGTGATCACGTTCCTCCTAATCCATGAATCCACCTGTAAAAAACAACAAACATAAGAAATATGTATGGTGTATATAAGAGGGTGGTGGATGAGTAAAGGTAACATGTATGTGTGGAAATTTATTGTGTTTCTGGTTACCTAATGACGGTAACTGAGACACAAAAGAAGAATGAAGTGTGGAAGAAGTAGTATAACGAAAAAATGAAGTACATGTGTAAGATGACAAGGGCATATAAAGATATTTGGATGAGGTGTTCTCAGGCTTTTCTTCTATTCTATTTTGTTTTTCAATATTTAGGTTTTCATTATTATTTTTTTAATTAAATTTCATCCTCTCTTACTTGTTTGAGTGTAAGAGGGCATAAAATAAATTTATGGCCTTGAAAGAAGAAAGTAATTTGATTAGTGTGACCCTCATGAGATGTTCTATGATCATATTGCAAAGGTCTACTAAGGATAATGTGTTCTATTTTCATAGGAACAATGTCACACCTGATGTTTTCTCTATAGCTTAATATGGCAATGGGAACACTTAGTTGGTTTTGCACGAGAACACCACCATCATGACTAATCCAATCCAATTTAAAAGGTTGAGGATGGGGTAACTTTTTTAAGGCTGATTTGTCAACTAATATAGAACTATAACAGTTGCAACAAGAACCACTATCCACAATGATTGAACAATTTTTTTTAGAACTTTGACACACTTTCACACTAATGCACATATTACTATTACAAAGTTTATTGAGATTTCCTTTGGAGAATTTTTCCAAACGAATGGTAAACAATAAAAAAAGAAATAAAAGTAAACAAATTTACAGGATACCCAATGAATTTTGCATGTAAGGTGTTTGATGAAAGTCCTTTGATGTAGGCTTGTGTTTAGGCTTGCTTTGTGATCAAATGAATGAACTTCTAGTTTAAATTCTCTTTGTGCCTTCTCTCTTCTTTGGTAGAGCTCCATAAAAACAATGTTTAAGGCACCAAAAAGTAGAATTTTGGACCCTTTTCCACAAGAACCAAGTTAAATCCACAACACCAACAATTTGCACCAAAAGGAAGTCAAGAAAGTGAAAACAAGAAAAACTAAAATTTGAAAATGTTAAGCTCAAGAGGAATTAATGAGACAAAGAGAAAAGGAAAGCCAAGAATGACAATAAAAAATTAAAGATAAAATAAAAGGCTAGCACAACAAAATGAACCTAACAATAGCTCTAGAATAGACAAAGAAAACAAAAATCTAGAGTGACCCTGACACTAACTATTCCAAAATTTGTAGTAATTTTCCAGAAGGAATTTGGTATTAAATTTTTATGGTAAGATAACAACTCAATATGCAATCAAAATCAATAAATTTGACATAAACCAGATGTGTATATTTTGAGAAACAAATCAGAGAATACAGGGAAAAACGCAAGCCGGATTAGTAGTGTGTAATACACAATTTCAACGCTAATAATGTTATTTGTAAAATTTATTACAAGTTTTGTATCGAGAATGAGTCTCAAATTTTAACCACAATGAGATAACAAAAAAGAAAACTCTAGAAAAAATTTCAGTACCAAATGGTCATGAAATAAAGCGCAACAAATTCCAAACTGAGAGCAATACAATACACTTAATCTCTTTTTTTACGAACACTGAACGACCAAGCTTTTACGATTTAATTCTTTTTCGGTATTTTGTTTTTTGACATGACTTTTTAACTGGATATTGAAAACGTATCAAAACTCACACACACAATTTTTCATGAATTTTTAACGTGAAAAGAAGTCAGAATAAAATTGTGAATCTAGGTCACACAATTTGGAAACCTAAGAATCCAAGGAATTAAAGAACAATACAGCAAGACAACATAATATTTGAATTAGATTCTTAATATTGAACAAATAGCAAGTTAGAGACCTAAATATCATAAAGGGAAAAAGGTTCAAAGGCTTATACAAATGCAAAAAAATTCACAAACACTTGGTGTGCAATCTAAGAAGCAATTGATCAAACACTTTGTAAACTAAGCCGAAAACGAGAATAAATCAACAATTAGACAATGAACGTGACATTAGAAATTACATGCAAGATTCAAAACAAAAATTAACATCTATATGCACACTTTGACTGATTAAAATGAACAATTCAACAAAGAAACACAAATGTAGTTATCCATGGTTCGGCGGGTAGTGGGCTGTCAGACGGTGATAAGATGGAAGAAGCGGAGGAAGCACAGAGGTTTGAGGAGTCACCTATGAGGGTGAGCGGGAGGTCGTTCTCCCTTGAAGGGAAGGTGTTGGGATTGGTGGCGGATTTGGAGTATTGTGAGGAAGTTGGAGGTGAAGGAGGCTCTCCGAAGGGAAGGATGTCGATGTTAGTTGGAGAGAAAGTTGGAAAGCAGCTTACGGTGGTTCAAGTTTTTTTGGTTCATCAATCAGGCAGTGAGTCGAATTCCTTATTTGCTTCTGAAAGTGCAATTGAGAACTGCAATAGAATTTTCTGGGTGAAGACTGATAAGAAAGTGGCTTCCAGTGTTTGGGGAGTAGGGAAAGAAGCAGGGTTTTCGTTCCCAGGCCGAGAATAAATAGTTTTAAATAGTATTTGTTCGCTGTCTAATCAGGGTGGAGTAACTACGAGAAAGATGTGGAAGGAAAGGAGAAAGGTCGTCAATGAAGATAATTAGTCTGAATATTAGAGGGGTAGGAGGTGCCTTAAAAAGGAATTATATAAGGGATCTGATTAACAGGGAACAAGTGGATATGGTGTGTTTACAAGAGACAAAGTGTTCGGAGTTTAGTAGGGAGAAGGTGTGTTTACTTTGGGGAACCAATGAAGTAGAATGGGTGGAAAACAAAGCTTTAAATAACGCAGGGGGTGTGCTTACGATGTGGAGTAACAAGTCGTTCCAGTTATCCAAATTTGTAAATGGGAGAAACTATACTGTGGTAGAAGGGTTTTGGAAGAGAGAAAATGGAGCACATGTAACTATTGTGAATATCTATAGTTCTGGCTCTCTAAGGGAAAAGAAAGAGCTATGGAACGAGGTTGGTGGTTTCAGACAGGGTCAACTCTCAAAGGCGTGGTGTATCATTGGGGATTTTAATTCCATAAGAAGGCAGGAGGAAAGGAAGAGCGTGATGTCGAATTCTAACTATTCTAGAGAAATAAAGGGTTTCAATGACTTTATTGAAAGTTCAAAATTGGTGGACATCCCTTTGGTGGGCAGGAAGTATACATGGTTCAAACCCAACAGTTTGGTAAAAAGCAGAATAGACAGGGTATTAGTTTCAAAAGAATGGTTGGATTTTTGGCCTAACAGCCAACAGTTTGTTTTAAGTAGATCGATCTCGGATCATTGTGCAGTTATCCTGAAGGAAGTCTCAGTGGATTGGGGTCCGAAACCTTTTAGGTGTTTGGATGTGTGGCAGAGAGATAACGGATTTAAAGAGTTCGTGAGATCGAGTTGGTCTTCTTACAAGGTGGTAGGAAGAGAAATCTTTGTGTTTAAAGAAAAGTTGAAAAAGTTAAAAGCAGATTTAAAGGTGTGGAACAAGGAAGTCTTCGGTGATGTGAATCAGACTAGTAAGGTAATTCAACAGAGGTTAGATGAATTAGACTTGTATGATGACGAAGACGGGTTAGATGAGTCAGAAAGGGAAGAAAGAAAGTCTCTCTTTGCTAAGCTTTCAGTTTCCAAGTCTAAACAAGAGGCGATTTTATTTCAGAAAGCAAGACAAAGTTGGATTAAGCAGGGGGATCTAAATACAAAATTCTTCCATTCTTCGGTAAAATGGAGGAGGGCAAGGAATCAATTGCACGGGATTTTTGTTAATAACAAATGGAGTGACAATAAGGAGGAGGTGAAGAATAAGGTATGTGAGCTTTTTGAAGAAAGGTTCGCTAGGAATGACGCCTACCAGGCCAGACTGGATAAGGTTGAATTTAATTCCATTTCAGAAGTCGACAATAAGATGCTAATTGGCGATTTTTCGGAAGAAGAGGTGAAAGCAGCGATTTGGGGGTGTGATAGTTCAAAGAGTCCCGACCTTGATGGTTTTAACTTTGGTTTTATAAAATCTTGTTGGGACATCTTAAAGAAGGACGTGGTGTCGGAAGTAAAGGATTTTGCAGGTTACGGCAGTTGGCCAAGAGGTTCGAATGCGTAATTTCTTTATTTGATACCAAAAGTAGAAAATCCTTAACAGCTAGGGGAGTTTAGACCTATTTCATTAGTAGGCTGCTTGTACAAGATCATCTCTAAAGCGCTTTCCTTGCGTTTGAAAAAGGTGATTGGAAAAATTATAAACGCTAGACAATCGACTTTTCTTGAAGGAAGAGGTTTATCGGACAGTGTGCTAGTTGCGAATGAGGTTCTGGAAGAGTACAAGAGAAAAAGGTCGATTATGAGAAGGCTTACGACTCGGTGAATTGGGATTTTCTATATTATATGCTAAGGAGGTTGGGATTCTGCGACCGATGGATTCGGTGGATAAAAGATTGTTTAGAGTTAGCTTCGGTTTCCGTCCTTGTAAATGGGAGCCCAACTAGGGAGTTCTTCCCTAGAAAAGGTCTTCGCCAGGGAGATCCGCTTGCTCTGTTTCTATTCCTCATTGTGGTAGAAAGGTTAGTTGGGGTGATAAGGGTAGCAGAAGAAAAGAAGTGGATTGACAGTTTGGAGGTTGGAAAGGATAAAGTAAAGGTAAATATGTTACAATACGCAGATGATACTTTGTTCTTCTGCGAAGCAAATGCCAAAAGTGTTTTTAACATTAAGGCGATTTTGCAATGTTTTGAGCTCCCCTCCGGGTTAAGGGTAAATTTCGGGAAGAGTAGGATTGGGGGGATGGGGATGGACCAGGTCGTGCTCCAGTGGTTCGCATCTATTCTTAACTGTGATACGATGGGTGTTCCTTTTATCTACTTGGGTATGCTTGTCGGCGGGAGTCATAAAAGAGGCAACTTTTGAAATGGGGTGATTGAGAAAGTACAGGCTAGATTAAGCAAATGGAAGGGAAAATGTTTGACGATGGCTGGGAGGATCTGTCTGATTAAGTCTGTGCTCTCTTCTATCCCTCTATTCTATATGTCATTATTCAAGCTGCCTTCGGGGGTGGCAGGAAAGCTGATTAGGATACAAAGAAATTTCCTCTGGGGGTGGGGTGCAGAAGGAAGGAAGATTGCTTGGGCTTCTTGGAGACTGGTCTGTAAGCCTCGTGAGTTAGGGGAGCTTGGGATTATTGATTTAAAATTGTTCAACTTGGCTTTATTGGGGAAGTGGATTTGGAGGTTGGGTTCGGTTGAGGGCGGCCTTTGGAAGGAGATTCTCCTTTCTAAATACGGAGGGTGGAGAAGTTTGGGAGAGGAAGGAAAAGGTAGGAGGTGCTCTCTTTGGTAGAAAGATTTGAAACAGGTGTGGTCTTCGGAGGGTTGGGGGAGAAATTTCGCAGATGGTTTCAAGTGGAAAACCAGTGACGGAAAGGATATATATTTCTGGAAGGATAGTTGGTTGAATGGCGAGTCGTTGAAGAATTCCTTCCCAAGATTGTTTTCTATTAGTTCTACCAAAGATGCAAAGCTTTCGGAGCATGGTTTTTAGTCGAACGGAGTTTGGGATTAGCAGTTATCTTGGAGAAGACCTTTTTTTGAGTGGGAGAAGCCGATGGCAGATCAGTTGAGCCAGCTTTTGCTTGAGGCTCGGGTTGTCCCAGGAGAGGTGGATGGTTGGATTTGGAAGGAAGGGGGTTTCCAAACTTTTACAGTTAATTCTGCCTACAATTGTGTTAGGAAGGATAAAGAGACGATTTCTTCGCTGATTTTTTGTAAACTGTGGAGGTGCAAAGCAGTACCCTCTGCAGTGCTTATGGCTTGGAGGTTGCTGGAAAACAAGCTCGCTACTAGGGTAAATCTGAGTAGAATAGGGGTACAGGTGGATAGCTCGATGTGTAGTTTGTGTGGGATGGAAGAAGAATCTTGTAGGCATTTGTTCTTCGACTGCAAATTTGCTAGGCGAGTTTGGAGTTTACGTCATAGATGGCTTGGGGTTCTGGTCGTGTCACACATTGAGCCAAAGAGTAACTTTGATCAATTTAGGATGAGCCTTGCTTCAGAGACGGTTAATATTGTGTGGAACACAATTTGGGTCGGGGTGGTTAGCGAATTATGGAATCACAGGAATAACTTAATTTTCAAAAGAGGAGTGGCGGATGCGTCTGAAGTTTTCTCTTTGGTACAAGTAAAGGTCTGGTTGTGGGTCTCTTTAAATTTTAGGTCAGCTTTGTTTTCCTTTTCTGACTGGTGTTTAGAACCTTTGGTATGCATGAGATTATTCTCTTGAGTTTGTAAGATGTAGCAAAGGCAAGGTATGTTTTAGTTAGTTCTGGAGGTTTTAGGTAGGTACGTGTATAAGGGTTGAACCACCCCTGAAGTGGTTCCTATTTATTTAATTTTTATTGTCGATAAAAAAAACAAACAAAGAAACACAAAATTACTACGGAAAACAGTAAGAACAACACAAAAACATGCAATAACATAGAGAAAATAAGATACAAATATTTGGAACTGTTTTGACCAATTAAAATACTATTAAAACCAATCAAAATCTATGGAATGAAGATTAAACGATTTAAAAATGAAATAAAACTATTAAAACAAGGTGAAACTTTGATTTAAACGGTCCAATTGAGTAAAATAGTGATGAAGAACACAAACGATAGAAATTGGTTTTAAATGGTAGAAATCAAGTTTAAACTATGGAAATTACAAACTTTGAAATTGAAGAACAATAGAAGAACAAATCAATACAACATGGATCAAGCAAGAAAAAAAATTACCGAATGAACTTAGCTGGAACAAGTTGTAGTAGTCGTGAATCACTTGTGCTCTTATTACCACATGATGCAAGTTGATTCTTGCATGATTTAGTTTAGCTTGCACCATGCGAACTTGTGTGGATTGGCAGTGGAAATGGAATGAAGAAGTGTGCACTGGTTGGAGTTGTGACGGAATGAGGAAAATATGGTGAGGTGCTAAGGTTTAAGGAAGAGGTTAGGTCAACTCCTTTGAGAGCTCCTCACTAGGTTCTATGGAACTCTAGGATAGAAGAGATAGGAAGAAAATGAGTTATTGTTTAGAAAATTCATTCATTAAGCATCCAAATTTGAATACAAATGAGTGTGGATACATATTTATAGGCTAAGGTAGCATGTGGAGTAACCTACCAAACCCTAACTTGCATGGCACGTTATGGTAACGGTTTAGGAAACTCTAATCACTTATTGAGTGTCTTCTAAGAACCCTTACTTTAATTTTCAAGTGGGGGTTTCTAGAATTTCTCTAGGTTATTTCTATTCTATTATAGAAATGGCCCAAAAATACAAGTCCTAACAGAAATCCTATTTTACATTTGTAGAATTTTACAGTCTAAGAGCTATGATATCTTCTGTAAAGCTTAGAAGTTTCCCCTTCTCTTAGCTGTATTCTTGGTGGCTAGAAGAGTGAGGATGGTCTTCCATCACTTAGACTCTTTTTGCAGTGGAAAATGTTAGATTGCCCAATAAACCATGTAATAAGAATAAATTAGTTTGTCTAGCATAATCGTCTAGTTAAACCAACTAATTGATCTTCTAACTAGAAGAATAGAATAAATAACAAAATATGAGTAATAACAAGAGTAAAGAGAGATTAACACAAAAGAGTTTATTCGGATTTACCCAAACCTGGGGTACATCCAACCCCTTAAGCATGTACTTAAGAGCTTCAACTAGCCAACTTTTTACATGAGTATTCTCACCTCTCCAAGTTACAACGAGTATCCTCCCCTTTCTAGGTTACAATGAGTATTCACACCTCTCTAGGTTACACCTTCTTAACCTCCCATTGAGATTAAGAACTCTCAATAGAAATAAAAAAACACTTTTAGATAGAGGACAAAGAAATCTTACATGGTTATAACTTTACAAAATGAAGAATTACAATGGTTTCAGGCTCAATTCAGAAGACTAAATGCTGTAAAGACTAGACTTTCATTGCAACTCTCAATATTTTTAACAAGATCACAATATATATATATATATATATATATATATATTGCCTTAGTTTTTCTTCCCTCCTTCAATCTCCTTATATATGCATTTGGGCACCTGAAATAGTTAAGTTTGGATATTTTAGCTTCTTCATATCTTCATCATTTTCGTGCTAGACGCTTAAAATAAAAAGCCTAGATTTACAATGTTTCAATTTGTTTTTGCTTCAAATTTATTTAAGAAACTAATTCAAAACTATTTTCAATAAAGGTTGGTACAAACAAATCAAAATATAATTAGAGAATAATTTCATTTAAAATAACACATGATAGATAAAGGGTACTTGAGATTTTATAATTAATTGTAGGATTTATAATTAATATTATTTTAGTTATCTATACCTATATATAAAGAAGATTTCTCTTTAAACTATTTGGTAATCGCAATTTTGATGTACACAATTTTTTTCCCATTTTATCCATTTAATATATCTCATTTAAAATTATCAAAATAATCATTTAGTCATTATTCTTCCCATGGAACAATTATTATTCTTGTTACTTGTAACTATTGTAACAGTTTTCAAATTGATTTAAGAAACAGTTTTTTTTATTCCTCTATTCCTCTTTACTTGCTTCTATTAGATCTAATCCTCTCCACTAGGCATAAACATCAATCCTCTTCACACCACTATCTCTAACACTAACATATAATGGATTAATAACTTCTTTTTTTTCTTAAAATTATCATTTTAAATAATGTACCCTACTTCCCACTTTCTTTTCACTTTTCTTTGCTCTTTCATGCAAAAACATATATTTTCTTTTTTCAGTCTAATTCATTCCGCAATTCAAATTTAATATTGTAGTTCTTATTATTTAAGAAAAAAATAAAACTATAAAAAAACTCATCAATTAAATTAAAACTGAAAATAATTAAAAAATAACAATATAAGCAAATTAAACAACTGAAAGCAAAAAATAAAAAAAATAAGCAAATTAAATAAAAAAAATAAACAACTGAAAAAATAACTAGAAAGATAAAAAATTTAAATAACTGAAAAGAAAAGAAAACTAGAAAGATAAAACCATGTTTTTGTTCTTTATGATCATTCTTTTCTTCCTAGGAATTCATCCAGCTCTGTATTAAAGTGCTCATCTACAAATGTAGATGGTCCTGCTTCATCTGTTGGATCTACCCCTGAGTAATAGAACTTTTTCCTAGGCCAAGGTACATAAGCTCTAAATTGATCTGGAAGCATATAGGGGTTAAGTTGCCCTGAATTTCGTACTTTTGGATCCTCACACTCACTCAAACTTGTTGTATATTATCCATAGAGCATCCCTATTAAAATTCCTAATTTGCCTAAGCGAGCTATATCACGTCTGGACGAGTTTCCCTGCATAAAAAATCTTGAATTTACGCAAAAATGTGGATTTATTAACAAAAATATCAAAACAGAAATTTAAAAACAAATCACAATAATAAAAATAAAAAATGAAAAATAAAAAAATATGTATAGTGGTTGCCTCCCAGAAAACGCTTGTTTGATGTCATATGGTTGATGCTTGTTTCTTTCAAGGTGGATGACCCCTTTGTTGCAACAATTTCCCGATTACAACCTTAGTTCTTCTTGAGTATGGGCTTTCAAGTTCAATAGTTCCATCAGTCTTGATTTCTTTTACAAACCATAATCTTGACCCTTTCGTTTTCAACCATCTAGGTTGAAATTTTAACTTAGAACTGTTAGAATATATGGCCTTAAACGAAAGGGGGGTGAATTGTTTAAGGGAGGTTTTTGAAATCTTTTTAAAGTTTAACAAAATTCTTTGTATGAATCTAGAACATAAATCAGGTTAGCCAAAAACAAGAGCAATAAAACAGTAAAGCATCAGAAAAACAATCGATTGTTTATACCAGTAAAACTAAAAACATAATTTAAATGAGTTTAAGGGTAAGAGAAAGATACACCAAGAGTTTATACTGGTTCACTCTTCAATTAAGAGCTACATCTAGTCCCCAGAAAACCACTGGGTAATCCACTAAGTAATCAAACCAGATTACAACACACAATCCACCAAAGCAGTGACCTTGAACCCTTCAAGAAACACACTCACTTTGGCAAATCACACACCAA
>Ga0123342_1007814_pt1 | contig 13901 bp, 6 predicted proteins | sample Turbeawhitnodule_FD_89960 | JGI IMG/M metagenome (GOLD analysis project Ga0123342, IMG submission 89960) | Root nodule microbial communities of legume samples collected from Mexico - Turtle bean Mexico white nodule | ecosystem: Host-associated > Plants > Roots > Nodule | place: Mexico: Nepantla...
ATTAATGTTATTATTAATAGTAATCAAAATCATAATTAATAACAATTATATATTTATATAACATAAAATTTATTAAATAATCATTAATAATATTAAAATTATCTACAAACAAAATTTAACATTAATATTTTATTTTCCTATTTATTTATATACAAGGGTAAATTTGTAATCTTACAATTTACACTATTCAAAATATATTAAAATACTCTCACAACTATCACATCATTCACAATTTCCAATAAACTTTCTTTACACATCCACTCTAACATATCCCAATCCAAACACCCTCAACTTTCTTCACACTTTCTTCACACTTCCACTCCCCCACACCCTCAACTTTCCACTCACCCACAACCTCTAATCCAAACAAAGCCTTATGGATTATTCTAAAAGTTCTTATTTTTTTTCTTCTTCTCCTTTAAAATCAACTATTTACAAAATTTTTCTAAAGAGGAGTTTATGTCAATGTCTGGTTTAACTCCACATAAAGAATTTTCTTTTCTTTCCTTTTTTTATTCTTTATTTCTTTTCTTCTCTCTTTTCTTCCTCTTCCCTTCTCCTCTTTTGTTTCTCTTCTTTCTTTCTACTAAGAGTTTGTAATTTTTATATATTTTTTTTCTCTTTTTATAAATTCATTTTTTCCATCTAAATTTTTTCTTCCTTTTTCTATAAGCTCTTTTATATCTTCAACAGGCTTTTTATTGTTATCATATGAAGGTGGAACAAATTTTCTTCTCATACACACCCTTAACTCATTCCAATTCAATATTTCTAATTTTCTTCCAATTGTAACATCATCATATATTTGTTTCCACCAACATGGAATATTCTTGAAAACTTAAATTACTCATGGATAATCTTCTATATTCATGTACTTTGTGTCATTCAAAAAATTTCTTAACCTTTCTCTCCCATTCTAAATATGCCTAAAAAATTTTATTTCCATATAAAGAAAGGATGTCTACTATAGGCTTTGTAGAATGAGGATGATTTCTATACTTGTAATGATATTTAGGGGTTAAATAATAAGAACTAGTATAGCAACGATTAATACACACCCCTTCTTTTATTTGGGAATGAAGATTCTTATGATGCTCTCTTTTCTTATTTGATCCCTTGTTATGTCTGCTCCTAAAATTACCTTGTTGAGGCATGTATGTTCAGAAAACTTGGTGGTGGGTTTAGTTAAATCAATTTCATTTCAATCAAATCCCTAATCTTTTACTCGACAAGCGGATCGAGTCAAATGTAGTACAACTAAGGATTATTGTATCTAGGGGGAATTAATGATATCAAAGTATAATTATCTTTTAAGATGAGTAATATTCATAAATAACCACTATAAATAATAATAATAACAACAACAACAACAATAATAATAATAATAATAAATATTTAGATCGAAGGGTGAAGTGTTAGGCAAATCAACAAAGCAAGGAAGTAACAACATAGGACATGTGTTGGAATGAAATAACTTTGTGAATTTACTTGTTATTTTTATTTATAAATGTGATGTTTTGTTCAAAATCTTTGTTCTTATTTTGTCCAAACCAAGTCGATTCTTAGTGCAAGGTTATCTAGAATAATAAGTCACTGTTATGACTTACCTCTGCATTAGGATGACATAGTTCACCATAGTCTCAGCTCCATACTCTGCGACCATTGAATCCTATAGTTGACTGAATAGGGTTCAAAAACACGAAATTTCCTTCCATACCCAATTGATGACTATTTTACGGCAAGTGTACCATGTCAGAAATAATAAAATTTCCCCTAAGGACGAATATCAAACCCACAAGGAATAATTGAATTCTCAAGTATAATATTCACTAAATAGAAAGCAATAAGTAAAAGTTGGTTGGATGGTTGTTGTGCATGAGATTGCAAGAATGTAAGTAAAGTAAAGTAAAGAGTTGTTTTATTCAATTAGGAAAATTGGGCTTGGGGTTCATCTTTCTCACTCTTTTTTTATTTTGAAAAGCATGTAATATTCTATCTTTGATTGATATTGATGTCCATATAAAATTCATTTATATTGATTCCTCACATATAAAATTATTAAGATAGTCTCTTATATATCGATTCCTCACATATTTATAAAAACTCCTTATTGTTACGAATAGATGTTGATAACAATTAACATTTCAAATCTATTTCTTGCATTCAAATATGTTAAACATTATCATTTAGGTTAGATGCTTAGAAGTACTTTTCAGTCAAATCTAAGGATCAAAATCATGATAAAACAAATGTTAAGAATAAAATGACAATACCAATCATCAATCAAGAACAAAATATTATGTTTAAATATTATCTCAATACATAAGAGTTGAACAAATTACTCCCAATCCCAAAGGGTAGAATTAACCACTCATGTTGGCAATTACAAGCATGGAAAGCAAGAAAAGAATATGCAAGATGTTTTTCCTTGACAACTACCTTCTCTAAGGTTTTTTTATCACCTTCTATTCTTCCAATGATGTGTAGGGTTATGCCTCACGCCTCATATTTAACCTATTTGGGCTTGGGTTAAGTGACTTCTAACCTAGGCGAGCTATGGCTTGCTTGGGTGAGTTGGACGAGAAAAAGCCCAACTTCTCTGGAGTGATCTCGCTTGGGTGAGATTAGGCTTGCTTAGGTGAGTTCCTTTGGAGTGACCAGCTTAAATGAGTTTTTGGGTGAGTTTTAAGCGTTTCAACCTTTCCTTTTCATCTTGTCTATTCTCCTTTAGGCCTTTCATCTCCATTTTTCCCTAAAATCCCGAAATTAACACAAATTTGGGAATAAATCATTCTTATTCATATTATAATCACAAAATATGTAAAAAGGTTTAAATTCATAAATTAGGGGTTAAATTATAGTTATTTTATCAATAAATATCCACAAGGACCTGTATCTTAATATGAAATATTACTGAAATATGACACTTATTACCAATAAATGTGAATATAAAAGAGAAACATGCATCTATAAACAAGAAAAAATCCAAAATATTATGTAGACATTCAATCCCAACAAAATAGATTTAGAAACTTATGATAATACCTTACAATAATAGTTCAAGATGAAAAGTTGAACATAACAAACACGGATCCTTGAGTGTTGTTACTAGCTTGGCTTCAAGTTTCCTTCTCTAGAGATTGGTCTTCACTTCTTCTGAGGTTTTGGCCTTGTAGCCTGATTGATTTTGAAGTTCTAGACTCTCTGAGTCTAATATGACAGAATCTCCATATATAAACTTCTTTCAAGATCTCACTTGATTCTTTTAATCACCGTGTTTCCCTATCTATTGATATTTCTCTATACCTATTGATACCTCTTGGTGCCTCTAGATGCTTTAAACATTGCCCCAATGTCCCTATTTATAGATTTTCGAAATAGGATTCATAGGGATTCAAGGTGATTCGTGATTCGCTAGTGGATTGGCTTTCTTCATCCTTAAGCATTCTTTTTTGCTTCAATCTTCAATCCTTGGGCATCTTGAGATTCCAGAGTTATTTATAATTGTTATTCATAAATATTATACGCAAATCATCCCCAAATCATGTATAACTTCATCTTAAAAGATAATTATACTTTGATATCATTAATTCCCTATGGATATGACAACTCTCGATTGTACTACAGTTGACTTGGTCTGCTTGTTAAGTAAAAGATTTGGAATTTGATAAACTGAAATTGATTTAACTAAACCCGCCAGCACATGCATGTACTAAGCAAACATGGTTTTTAGTTCATCCATTGATATTTCTTCTTTTTTGCATATAAGATTCCCATGCACACTAGATTTATGGGAATGATCCCTCATTGTTGAATGAAAAACTAAAGATTTTTACAAAGGTTTAATTCAACAAAGAGTGATAAAAAATTTCACAAAAGGTTTTCAAGGTTGGAAATTTCTCAAAAGGTCAGAAAGTCAATGTTTCTCTGAGTTCATTCCTAGAAAAGAGAGTTGAGTCACCAGAATCACTTAAGAACCAAGTCTTTCCTAACTAAAGTTCCCTCAGATAGTTTTTCACTAGTTTTCTTTTAAAGATACTTCAAAACAAATTTTCATTAATTGTGTGTGTGCGATAAAAAGTCCTAGAAGATCAAAGGAAGATCAACTAATGGATTTGATAGAGTCATTCTAAGTGCCATGGAGACTTAAAAGCAATAACAAAAGAACAATAGAATAAAATTGCAATTAAAACTTCCAAAGTTTCAAATTGCGTGTGGATCTATTTTCTATAACATGGGTATGATATACAAGTTTTGAGAAAGTTGAGAGTAAATCTTTTGTATATTTCACTATAAACATGTTAGATAATCAAAACCTAATATTATTTATTGTCATTAAAATAAAAGGAAGACTTGTGTTTAATCATAAGTGAATAATCTATTCCTTAATAGCTCCGTGACAATTGGCAACTATTTGTTGCCATCAAAATAAAAAGAAGGGCTGTGTTCATGAGTGAATAATATATACCTTAATAGACCATTCCGACAATTAGAAACTATTTTAAAATAGATGGAGACTATCTTGTTTACGAGGAAGTGCCCATTGATATTGATATGATTGAAATTCACCCAAAGATCAACTTGTTACCTTTTATGAAAGATATATGTTTTCCCAATCAATTTCCGAAGTGAAAATGTGGATCCATACAAAGTTAGAGACCAAATTAAAATCACGATCATGGTTTGAAATAAAGATAACGTTAAAACTGATGTGAGAGTAAAACTTGATACATTCTAAGTTTCTCCTAAAGAGTATTCTATATTTGAAAGTTACTATTCTTATCTTTGATTTTATATAACTTAGAGATGATTAAGTACTCACTCCTCTGTATCATCTTTCATAGCTCTCAAAAGTAGTAATACTTTTTTCCTTTATATGAACATCCTGAATATGCAAAGATTGACAAATAGATATAAAATTTGAAGCCTACTTCATTTATTTTTATGTCTAGGATAAGTGATATAGTTTACACGCAAACATTTTCTTCATAATTATTACAGTCAAAAGTTAAAATTATATTTAGAAATTATGATTCTTTATGTAAAATGATAACATGTTTAAAATAAACACGAAATTTATTCACTTTTTTGCATTTATAAGTATCTTTTATCGTATAATTTATATTTTTAACGAGTATATATGTATAAAATAATATTATTACTATTATTATCGCTAACTGAAATTTAAATATACTGAATGAAGGTTTTTTTTCATTACATAGTTATTAAGTCAAATTGAAATATTATATCTCAAGTCACAACAAAGTCAAAGTCAATTCTTGTATAGTGAGTTTAAATAGGTTCTATATTTTTTTCAAAAAAAAGAAGGTGGAGAGATTGCTAAAAAGTAGTAAAAGCTAAATAATCAAAAATTCTCTTCCAATATCCTTATACGTTTAAATTTTAATGTTAAAGGGCACATTTTCCCATAGATTATTTCTTTTGACATATTTCTATTATTGATTATAGTTTATTGAGTATTATAAAATAAAATAAATTTAAATAACATGTAAGAATCATAAATTTTTATAACTTTTAATAAAAAAGAACATGTTTGAAGTTTTATTAAAGTTTATTCAATAAGGCAAGAGAAGTTTGTTTTGTTTCGAAATGTGAAATTGGAAATTCTGGTGGCTTTCTTGGTGTCGTGACTAATGGGTGTTGTGTCAAAATATGACAACTTCTGCCGTTTTCCCTTTGAAAGTTGTGGATATAAATTCAGTCACGTTCTTATGGTTTCCAACTTTGAGAACTCAACCTGTGAATGAAAGAGCGTTGAAGGAACGACCAACATCAGTTTCTGTGTCACGTAAGGTTCCAAGCCAATATTTAACTCTTTGTTTAACTTTTTATCAGTATTAATTTAATCAACTCTTCACGCAGCCCCCCCACCTTGGAGTTTGCTAAGCTGCATGCAAAAGATTGAGTCAAAAAGAACAAATCTTGCAACCTTAGTTCATTTATTGATATCAAGTAAGCATCGGATTCTTCTTTCTTGTTCGTATATCCAAAGAGGTGATCAAATTTTTCACTGTGTTCCTGCAAAGTGATTTCTCATTATTTTTTCTTTTGATCTTTTTTTCTACTTAATTTCATATCTTGGGAAATATAAAAATAACTGGTTAAAGTAAGCTGTAGTTTGGAATTTGACTTGTTGGTTGAATTGGGATTTGCGTGTTATATAGGTGGTGTCATTGAAATTATCTTTTCTTGTTTGCATGTTGCTGTAAACTAGTAGTTTGGTGTCTGGTAAGAGGTACGATAACATCTTGGTGGGTTTTGTGTTAGGAAGGTACTGCATTTGTTGTTTTTTTTCTGATCTTTTTGGCTCTTGCTTGCTTCAAAATTAGGAAATTAGTTGGTTTCTTTGCGCCACGCTGGTTGTTGATCTGTTAGCAATTACCTTCCTTTTTCTATTTTCTGTTTTTCTTAGGCCATCTGTATCTTAGTGTAAACTGGGGAAAAAGTATATTCATTGTTGTTTGGACATTGATAAATCTGTTTCTGGAAGTGAATTCTACTCTAGTCTTTAATTTGGTTACCCTTTTTGCTTTTGTCAATTTTTCTATGGTTCTCTGTATTTACGTTGCATTTGTTTGAGGTGTACAGAACAAAAAATTGCATATTTTTCGTTTAACAGTGACATTATTATATTTTTGGTATTACCTGCAGAGGTGCTATGAACATTCTCTTCAACGGAAATAGTTGAAGAATTTCAGCTAAATGGGTCAAGAATTTTTATCCTTGCTTCAACTGGAAACAAAGAGATTGTTGTGGCTTATTGGCATTACCTTTGCGGTCATCTTAACTTTTCAGTACCTTGAGTTTCCATATGGAACTGTTCTAGTCTCTCTATTCTCTGCTGACAAGATACCAACACCAGGAAGCAGTACTTTCAAGTCTTCAGATGTGCCCTCTAAATCCAAATTGGTTAGCAATGTGACAGTTTTAAATCCAGCAAACTTCACTGTTGATCATGCCTTTGAGATTGCCAATAAAACTTTGATCTTTGGGGAAAATGCGACCACTCCAAGAACTAGTTTTGTCTTGGAACCAGAACGCACATCAAACATATCTTTAGGATTTGGTGGCTCTAACCAAAGTTCCACGGTGGAAAGTATTATGAGACCAGACAGAAAATCTGAAACTCAGCAGGCAGAAGATCCTGGACCTTGCAGTTTTAACAAAACTATCGGCTTGAGTTTCTCTGCAAACCGTTTCCAAGAACACAACGTTTCATCATCTGAACAAAAATCTGAAACTCCATATGCTTCTTCAACTAATGTGAGCACAGATATTACAACTGCAGTGTTATCAAATGATTCCACCGTATCTTTATTTCAGAAAGACAACATAACTAACTCCATGAAGGAAGAGAGTGTTAGTTCATCACTAAAGGATGCTAAGGTCAGTGTGCCTACTGAGAATAAAGATTATCATACACCAATTCCAGAAGTTACAACAGTATTTGAAATGAACAAGTTATTACTTCAAAGCCACGCTTCGTATCGTTCTATGGTATGTGAGTAAATTGTGAAATTTAAGCTTTATTATAATGATTAGAAATGTTTTCCTTTTTTATATGACAGTGCTTTTTATGTTTTTAATTTTATTTTAGAGACCAAGGTGGTTTGAAGCTGTTGATGAAGAGCTACTGCACACAAGATCAGAGATTGAAAATGCACCAATTGTAAAGAAGGATCCAAATTTTTATGGTCCAATTTATCATAATGTTTCCATGTTCAAGAGGTATTATTTGGTTAATCCCCTCCTCAGTAAAAGCATGTTTTAGAATCATTCTCTAGAAGTGAAATTGCTTCTTCCAATATATGAATATTTATTGACAAAGTGAACTACAACTGTTACTGACAGATTATTTCAGAAAACATGTATCTTCACATTCAGATGAAACAAGTGCAGTCTGTTTTGCAGTTAAAACATTTCCTCATATGTATCATTGTTTTGGTTACCTCAAACAAAATCTAGCACACTAAATCAACATTTCTACATTTATTGACTCCCAATGATGTCCTTGTTTTCCACCAGGAGTATTATGTTTGGCAGATTTGTTCATTTAGCTAAATGTAAAAATATTGGGCTAAGGAGGTTTTACATTTGCATGGAAAATTATCTAATGCTACTACATGTTCTTCATAGGAGAAGAGATTAAGGGTGATTCTGTAAAAGAAGTGTCCAACGGTGTGGCAGAATGCTTGATATTTATTAAATATTTCACCTTTTAAATAGTCTTGCGACTGTAAAATTTTCAGGAGCTATGAATTAATGGAAGAGACTCTAAAAGTGTATGTATACACGGAAGGAGCTAAGCCAATACTGCACTCACCATTTCTCACAGGACTGTATGCTTCTGAGGGATGGTTTATGAAGCAAATGGAAGCCAATGACAGATTTGTAACTAAAGACCCAAAGAAGGCCCACTTGTTTTACTTACCATTCAGTTCTCGAATGCTAGAGGAAGCATTGTATGTGCAGGGTTCTCATAATCATAAGAACCTTGTTCAATATCTGCATAACTATGTAGAAATGATTTCAGGGAAATATACTTTCTGGAACAGAACTGGAGGTGCTGATCATTTTCTCGTTGGTTGCCATGACTGGGTATGCTTTTTCAGATTCAACTCCTTTCTGTGTTAAAATGTTGGAATCACTAACTACATGTCATTTAACATACCATGATACATTTTCAAAATATTATTATTCTTTAAGCTGCACAAAAAGGAAGCAAAAACTGTTTTTATCATAAAAGTTTGTATTTCAAATAATATCTTACTTCTAAGTTTGAACAAATCGCTGTCTCTTTGTATGTGTATTATACACAAAAGCTTGGATATTTTCTATCACATTAGTGTCATCTGAGGATTATCTTATGATACAAAATACTTCTGAACTATGCAGGCCCCTGGAGAAACTAAGGTTGATATGGCTAAATGCATAAGGGCCCTTTGTAATGCTGATGTAAAAGAAGGATTTGTTTTTGGGAAGGATGCATCTCTTCCTGAAACGTATGTTCGGAATGCTCAAATCCCCACTAAGGATTTTGGCGGTAATGCAGCTTCAAAGAGGACAACGCTGGCATTTTTTGCAGGGAGCATGCATGGATATGTGAGGCCAATATTGTTGCAGCACTGGGAAAACAAAGACCCTGACATGAAAATCTTTGGGAGATTGCCAAAGTCAAAGGGCAACAAGAACTACATTCAGTACATGAAGACCAGCAAGTACTGCATTTGTGCCAAAGGCTATGAAGTGAACAGTCCAAGAGTAGTGGAAGCCATTTTCTACGAATGTGTTCCAGTTATAATATCTGACAATTTTGTGCCACCCTTTTTTGAGGTTTTGAATTGGGAATCCTTTGCAGTCATTGTTTTGGAGAAGGATATTCCTAATTTGAAGAATATACTCCTTTCTATCCCGGAAAAGGAGTATCTTCGATTGCAGATGAGGGTAAAAAAGGTGCAGCACCATTTCCTTTGGCACAAGAACCCCGTCAGGTATGACATATTTCATATGATACTTCATTCTATTTGGTACAACAGAATCTTCTCCGCACCAACTAGGTAACTGGAAGAAAGAATACGAGTACTGGATTTCTAGATTTGTCTTTTCTTTTTCTTGGTTGCTATAAGTTCAGCAATTTTTGTCATCAACTCAAAATTTTTGATGTGTACCAGCTCTGAAGGATTGTTCATAAATAAACAAAAATGTATATTTTTCCAGTGCTTATTCAAATTTTACAATTGTCTTCCTCTCAATCCATTTGCATGGCTATCTTGTACTCTTTACCCATGAATGTTTACAAGATGTGAAGTGTTTGGGTGTGCATCTTTTAATTGGGCATTCATTTTCAAAAAGTACACTTTTTTTAAGGTTAAGTGTAATATCATTCGCTGTACCAACAATGTAGAAACATTTGGTATAATAATAATGGATTCAAAAGTATTACATAAAAAGTTGCAAACACATAGTACATATTTAAGAGAGCACAGAAGACAGAACCAATATTAATAATTAATAATGATATACAATAGAGACTTTCTTTTTCACTCTGTGAAAACTTTATATGCAATTCTATCTTAACATTACAATTTTAATTGTCTTACATATATAACACTAAAATAACAGTGGGTATAGATTTACCTATTCACAAAAAGTAACTACAAACATATTTTATCTATTTCACAGTCAAATTACGTTTCTTCTCTTTCATGGAAATTTAACACTAAAATAATAGTGGATATAAAATACCTATTGAAAGAAAGTAAGTACAAATATTTTATCTATTTCACAACAAAATACGGACTAATTGTAAGTTAATTGATAACTGATGATTAAAATATAAATTAATGATAATTGTTTGAGCGTATCGTATAGGTATACTGATCATATAGAAGTTTGGACATATATATATATATATATATATATATATTTTATTTTATTTTATTTTTTAAAGTTCTAAGTATATTGAAAAAATGAAGATTTTGGTGATGAAAATCTTATTTTTAGAATGTTTTATCTCGTTTTTGTAATGGGATTGAGCTTAAAATGTATTGTAAGTGATTTTTTAACACAAATCTTTAGTAAGCAATTTGCTTTAGAAGGGGCATATCTTACTATTGTCCTCTTATATATCCTTAAGGAAAAATCTTTTGATTGGGGCTTAAACCCTTTAGATTTATGAATTTTTTTTGCAGGATCATAGTGGTTTTCACAAGGAAATTGAAAAGCTATGGACAACTGAGGTTTGGGGTAGAAATTATATGTCTAAATGAAAGGAAAAGCTCAAAACTGTGAAAGGGGGCTAAAAGACTGGAATAGGGACGTGTCTGGCAACCTACATTGTAGAAAATAAACAATTCTAGAGGAAATAAAAGTTTTAGATACTAAGGACGACTCTCAAAATCTAAGCTTAGCAGGAAAAAAAGATCAGGAGTAATTGTTGGTTGAATTATCTTTGCTGAATCATAAAATAAAAGCTTTATATTAGCAAAAGACTAGGGTAAAATGGATTAAAAAAAGGTGACTCTAATTCAAAATTTTACCACTCTACAATTAATGGAAAGCCACACACAATACTATAAATGGCCTGAGAATTAGGGTTTCTTGGTGTGACGAACCTAATATTCTAAAATAGGAAATCAAAATTAGCTTCCAGGAACGATTCTCAAATTTTGGAGATTGTTCGGTGAAAGTTTAGGGTGGAAAAAAAATCCAAATTACAAAATCCAATCCATAATTATCTAAATTCATATTAGTTTTGATCCATTTAAATAGATTTATCTCAAATCCAAATCCATATTTTTGGATTTTAAATCCAATCCATTTAATTGGATATGGATTAGATATAGATTGGATATATTTTTGGATTATCCAAATTGCATTTTGGGTTGGATTTTGACTTGGCTCGATCTAGGTTAAGCCAAGACAATTCGGGTCCCGGTTGAGCAAAGTCGACCCAAGTCCATGTCGAGTTGTGTCGTTCGGGCCCAAGTCGAATTGAGTCGATATGGGCCAGAGTCGAGCCAAGTCATTTTGGGCCAAAGTCAAGCCGAGTCAACCCTGGGCCAAGTCGAGCTGAGTGGCCGATATTAAGTCGACCCGAGTCGGTCGGGACCGATATTGGGCCGAGTTGGCTCATGCCAATGTCTAGTCGAGCCGGTCCAGGCCCATGTCGAGTTGAGTCTTTCAAGTCTGATATTGAGTTGAGCGGGCCCAGGTCGATATCCAGACCACCGGGCCAGGGCTAAAGTCGAGCCAAGCGAGCCCAGGCCGATGTCGAGCCGAGCAGGTCCAGGTCTAGGTTGATGTCAAGCTGAGCGGGCCAAGGTCGATATTAAGTCGAGCTGGCCCGGGCCAATGTTGAGTCTAGCGGGCCCGAGCCCATGTCGAGACGAGCAGCCCAAGCCCATGTCAAGCAGAATGGACCTGGGCCCATGTCGAGCCGAGTAGTCTAAGGCCCATGTCTAGCCTAGTAGGCCCGAGCAAAAGTCAAGCCAAGCAAAGTCGGGACGATGTCAAGTCGTTCGAGCCCAAGTCGATGTCGAGTCGCCCGGGCCGATGTCGAGACGAGCGGGCCCGGGCTGATGTCGAGATGAGCGGGCCCGAGTTGATGTCGAGTCGAGCGGCCCGAATCGATGTTGATTTGAGCGGTCCCGAGCCGATGTCGAGTCGAGTGGGCCTGGGTCGATGTCAAGTTGTTTGGGACTGGGCCGATTTTGAGTCGTCTGGGTCGGGGTCGATGTTGAGTCGTGCGGTCCTGGGCCGATTTTGAGACGTTCGGGCTCGGGCCGATGTCGAGCTGAGCGGGCTCAGACCGATATCGAGCTGAGCGGGCTCAGACCGATGTCGAGTTAAGCAGGCCCAAGTCGATGTTGAGCCGAGCGGGCTTAGACCGATATCGAGTTAAGCGGGCCCAAGCCGATGTCGAGTCGAGCGGGCCCGGGCCAATGTTAAGTGATTCGGGCTCGGGCCGGAGTTGAGTTGTTCGGGCCGGGGCCGATGTCGAATCGTGCAGGCCCAGGCCGATTTTGAGTCGTTCAAGCCCAGGCCAATGTCGAGGCGAGCGGGCCCAACTCGATTTCGAGTCGTTCGGGTCGGGGCCGATGTTGAGTCGTCCAGGTTGGGGACGATGTCGAGTCGTCCGGGCCGGGGCCGTTGTCGAGTTGTCCAGGCCTAGGCCGAAGTCGGGTTGTCCAAGCTCGGGCCGATGTCGGGTCGTCCGGGTCCGGACCGATGTCGGGTCGTCCGGGCCCGAACCGAATACGGGTCGTTCGAGCTCGGACCGATGTCGGGTCGTTCGAGCCCGGACTGATGTCTAGTCGAGTCGGTCCACGTCCAGGTTGATTCGACTTAGGCCCAGTTCGAGCCAAGTTAGTCTGTGTCCATATCAAAATGAATTTAATGTAATTGACAAAGTGGATTCAATATAATTAACAAAGTGGATTTAATGTAGATTTTGTTAGAATATATAGTCTTAAACGAGAGGGGGTGAATTGTTTAAAGGGATTTTTTGAAAACTTTTTAAACTAGAACAAAATCCTTTGTATGAAACTCAATCAGAAATTTAGTTAGCTAAGATATAAAGCACAAAATAGCTAAGCACCAGAAAAACAATCGGTTGTTTCTTCGAAACAATCGGTTGTTTACACCAGTAAAGAAATAACAACTGAATTTAAATGAGTTTAAGGGAAGAAAGAGATACACAAACAATTTATACTGGTTCACTCTTAAACCAAGAGCTACATCCAGTGCCCAGAAGCCACTGGGCAATCCACTAAGCAATCAAATACAAATTACACACAAAACCACCAAAGAAGTGACCTTGAACCCTTCAAGAAACACACTTCCTTTGGCATAACACACACCAAGAATGTTGATCTTGACAACCTCAAAAGCATACAACACTCCTTGGCTTACAACACCGGAAATTACAAAGAATTTAGAACGAATTACTCTTGTTTACAGAACAAACTGAAATCAATACAGATGTAATCCTATTCCACTCTCTCTTGAGAAAACCAAAGCTAAAAAGTGAATGTTCAAAACTTGAAAGCAATCTTTCACAACTAAAAAACTCAAATCTGTTTTTCTTTGTTTTTGTTATAAAACATAAACAAACTATTTATAGCTTTCAAAGATTGGTCAAAGCATTTAATACAGGAGCGTATTCAGTTGAAAATCATTTAAGGCACACTCAACTAACAAAACAGAATTCTGTTAGGATTTTCAAACAAACAATCGATTGAAATCACGAAACAATTGATTGTTTTGGTTTGACAGCAAGTCAACCAACCAAAACAGTTTTCAACCTTTTCAAAAACACCTAAGAGTAAAACAATCGGTTGTTTCGAAAAAACAACAGGTTGTTTTTCACTTAGTTTGAA
>Ga0123342_1007815_pt1 | contig 13901 bp, 8 predicted proteins | sample Turbeawhitnodule_FD_89960 | JGI IMG/M metagenome (GOLD analysis project Ga0123342, IMG submission 89960) | Root nodule microbial communities of legume samples collected from Mexico - Turtle bean Mexico white nodule | ecosystem: Host-associated > Plants > Roots > Nodule | place: Mexico: Nepantla...
CATGCTTCTTGTAATCCTTTGAGGTGGGCTTTGACCTCCATGGGCGTCCTCCATTTGTGCCTCTACCTCTTCTTGATCTTGTTGATTGGCCTCCATGTCCTCTTGAGCTTGATCTCCATCATTATTAGTGCTTTCTCTGCGTTTCGTGAAGTTCAGACTGCTATGGTTGATAAGTTTTATGGAGTTATACATGTTATAGAGGAAACTCAAAAGATGGGACTTACTAATGTATGACTTGAATGTGATTCTGTCTTGATTTGTGTTGCGTTTACTACTAGGACTAATGTTTTGTGGATGCTTTGTGATCGATGAAATACTTGTCTTAATTACTGTGAGAAAATTAGGTTTAGGGTTACTCATATTTTTTGTGAAGGGAATGTGTGTGCTGATAAGTTGGCTAATTTAGGATTTATTCATAGAGAATCATTTCATTGGTATAGTATGCTTCTATCTAGTATGTTCTTAGAATTCTTTATGAATAGGTATAGTCTACCTATGTATCGTTTTTGTTAACATATGAATTTTGGTCTAGTCCCCTCATATTTCTTTTTTGTATTTTTTTTTAATAATATTTTTTTTATGTGATGGCAGATGATTGTTGTTACTTGAGGTGTCAACCGAGATGTCAACCAAGATGTCAAATTGCATAGTGATGCATAACAGGAAAACTTTTATTAAAAAAACTACTAAAAAGAATATTTATAATACTTATTTATTCACTTAATAGAATCGTATTATATTTGGATTATTTATCTTTTAAATTTTGAATTTTGGACTATATTTTTAAAATCTATCCATAATTTGAATTTATTTTAATTATTTTTTTTCATCGATAAATATGTTTTTATAATATATACTATTAATTAATACTATAAGAGTGCAATACTTTATTTTATAATACAAATGGTTATGTGTTGAAATTTATGGACTTTTCAAATATTAATTATCTTAAAAATCAAATTAGCCATGATATTTTATTACTTGATTGATTAAATAGATTTTTTTAAATTGGCATTGTATTAACTTAATAAATAAGAGTAATTATTTTATATATTGATTGTAAGATTTTTTAGTAGAGATGGTTTAAAAAAAATAAAGATTAAAATTCTAATTATGTTAAATATATAAATTTGTTAACTTCATCATCTCTTTGAACATTTTTTCTCACATTCTTTTTATCTTTCCTCTAGATTTTTAATCCAATTATTCAACTTTTTTTTAATTAAAATCCACCTTATAGAACATAATAGAGATTACAATAATCTTATTCAATTAGATTTTATTTTAGACTAAGATTTGCCTCTCAGATCCCAAATCTCAAATCTCTCTTTCTTAGTATTGTTTGCATTAGGCACATTTCAGTCTTGTATGTGAGATCTAAATCGATCAGGTTAATCTTTGCTAGGTCTAGGTTCACAATGATGTATTTTGTTTTTGAATCAGAGTTCTCTTGGAACAAATTAGGACTTACGTTTTTAGTATATTTATGATATATTTATTAATTATGAAATGAAATAACTAATATTAATTTATTAAGAAGTGAACTTTAAGCCTAAATCAACCTCATAAATCGGTTTATGAGGTGAGGTTTGACTCACTTATATACTATGAAAGACTCTAATCTCTAGTTGATGTGAAATCTCCAACACACCCCTCATGTTGTGCGTGGGACAATATAATATGGGTGGTCTGATAAAGGTCTGATAACGGGTAGCCTGATAAGCCCAACAAACACTTGTTAGGATAGACTTGAAATGACTATGATACCATATTAAGAAGTGGACTTTAAGCCTAACTCCACCTCATAAAGTTGACTTATTAAATTTATTTTAAGAGAAATAGTACATTGTTTTTATTTTTTTAAAATTAAAAAACATTTTTAAAAATTGAATTTAAATGTATGTATACGGATTAAAAATTATTAAAGTGATATTTGTAAGATTAAAATGAGTAATTTTAAAGTATATGAAATATAAGATAAAATGTGTACAATTATGCAAACAAAATGAATAATTAAATGTTAATTCTAAAATATTATTATACATTGAAAAGGAGAAAATAAATTTCCTAAAATAATGGATAAATATAGTTACCGCTTATATTTAAGGCTCCTTCTAGTCCTTGTAGTAGATTGTGACTTAAATCAAGGTGTGAAAGGCCGCTGAGAGATGAAAGAAATTGGTCACTCAAGCTGTTTTGACTCAGCCACAACTCTTGTAAATTGGTTGGCCATTTAAATCTATATATCTCTGATAAACAAAATTGAAAAGCACAACTTAATTATTAGTAGTCATAATAATAATAAGAATAAGGAGCATGTATATTGGAATGAATTCATATCTATTTTAAATAAAATACTATTCAATTATCAATAACAACTAACCTTTTATGCCCCTCTTAGACTCATTCAAGTGATTTCCCATTAAGTTAAGGGTCTCCAAATAACTCAATTTTGAAATATCTAATCGTACAATATTCCGATTATAGATAGTTAGATATATTTTCTAATAAAAAGCAAACAATGAAGATTTCTGATGTAGAAAACACACTTAAAATTGATCTCCAAGTCAATCCACTGTTTACTAAATATAAGGACTTGAGGGATGAGAGTCCACTAAGAGCAGACCCAATATCAGTGTGGTTTAAGTTGTTGCCTGACAAGTCAAGGAGCTCAAGATTCCTCAATTTTGAGCATAAAGCTGCAAGGAATATATCCTCCATTAATTAACAAGTAAAAACCCACTGCTCATCTTTATTAATGAAATGGAAAAGTTACCTCCTATACCTTTAATGTGAACATCCGAGTCCAATCCAGTCTCTTGCAAATACAGTTCCTTTAAAGATGTAAATCCCTCAAGGGATGACAAGATGTGATTGGTTAAAATATTCTCACTTATGTCAAGGACTTCCAGATTAGGCAGCATTGATGACAGAGTTTCGAAAACTTATACATGTACATGTATTCAATATAACGTGAAAGAAACCAACAAATGTGAAAAAAATATTATTAAAAAATTATAAGAACTACATAAAAATAAAAAATATCATTATTGTGATTTATTAGAATAAGATAGACAAATAGGTAGTCTCACCGTGGAATGAAGATGCATTGAACCCGTTATTAACTAACTGAAGAGACTTAAGAGATGGAAGGCCATCCAAACAAGATACAATGCTGGCAGCAGTATTCAGTCTGTTATGACTGATGTAAAGGAGCTCCAGATTTGGCAAGCCTGAAAAGTATGTAAAATAGTGAGTATGCGGTACAACATTACACACACATTCGTACTTTTAAGTTAGTAAAGACCAATCTACTTTTACTCATTCATACCTTCACCTCCCACACAACCAACTATATTACCATCTAACAAGTAGAGGTTCTTCAAATCTTTGAAGCCAGAAAAATCGGAGTAATTAATATATTGTTGTTGGATTGAATCCCACAGTTGGAGTTGAGCCACCCTCCCTGTGGAGGAGTTGCACTGCACTCCTTCCCATTCACAGCAATCGGTGTGGAGTTCCCAAAAGGAATAGAAAGCAGTGCCGACACGGGAATTTAGGGCCAAAAGTGCTTGTCTCTCTTCCTTCAAACATCCTCCACAGCAAAGGGCTTCGAATAAAAGGAAAAAGAGGAAAAATAGTGTGACACTCTTCATCTTCATCTTCCTCTCATCAAGGATTTGCTTTCCCTCCTTTAAATAGGAAACCACCAACACTACATACTTTAATGCTGCAATGCATGCATTTTATCATTAGCGAACAACTTCTTCAAGGGTCGATGACGCGCTTAATTTCCCCATTCACCACGCTTCATACTTATCAACCATCCAATTTATTATTAATTTTTATTTCTAATTAAATCATTCTTCTTCTCTAACTATATTATTTTGTTATCAAAACGAAGTTATCACGTAATTGTATGGAAACATATTTGGAACTCACACAAATACTTTACTTTTTATTTTCCTTTTCAAAATAAGCGTTGAAAATTTTAAAGAGTGTTTACTCCACCAGATTTATTTTAATATTTTTTAATTTTATATTTTCGATTTGTTCTGTTTAGTTTTATTTTTAAATGAAATTTCCATATAATTTTTAAAATTACATCAACATAAATATCCATCATAAATTTATCTAATTTTTTTAAAAATATTTATAATAAAAATACTTTGTTTACTATAAAATTTAATTTTTAATATAATTTATACATTAAAAATACTTATTTAATTTTAATAATATGAATAAATATTGTTATATTTATACTAAAATAGAAGTAATATTTAAAGAAGATCACTTGACTAGGTGAAAGTCACCCACCAAGTAGAATGCAAAATAGATATTCCTCATTAATTATGTTATAATTAAAAATAAATGTTTACATCATATAAATTATTTATAAACCTAAAAGTAAATATAATTTATAAATTTAATATAATTATCTTTCACAAAGTTTAATTATATATGTTTGAAACATAAAAATATTTATTTACTATTTATTTTAATTTAAAAAATATTAATATATAAACTAAATTATTAATGACAAAACATATAAAGACTAACGAAAGATAAAGAAGTATGACTTGACGTCAACTAATAGGTCAAAACCACCACATCAAGTGAAATCCAAAATAGACATAATTCAGCAATAATTATGCTATAATTAATAAAATAAAATTGCATAATATTATAGACTATAAATGTACAATTTAATTCATATATTTAAAATATTTATATTTTCATTAATTTTAATCATAATAAAAAAATACATTAAAAATATTTATTAATTATCTATTTTAGTTAGTTAAAATAAATATTAATAGTTAATTAAACATATAAGACCAAGGATTAAAAAAGAGATTACTTGACTTCATCTAAAGGCCACAACCATCACCAAATTGAATCAAGATATATTTCTAACTATGTTCTATAATCTATCTATATATATACATTAATATAAATTATTAAATGAAAAATATAATATATATATTTAATAATATTTATTTATCATAATTTTAATTATAATATTGTAACATCAAGTGACCTCCTTCTTTTTAATCTCTCAATTTTCTTTTCCAAATCCCATCTATTTCAAAATTTGATTGTACCTTGCAATAACTAAGGAATTAGTAATCAATTTTATCCAATCATAATTTAAGACAGAGTAAATTTCTATTTACTATAAAGATTTATTGTTCTATGCTTTTCTTTATGATATTGTCATCAATATGGGTGTAGTCAGTTGAGAAAAATGGTAATCTTAACATGATTAACCTTATTCTGAAATTTAGTGATGTTTGAATAACTTACTTTAGATATCCATATTTTGGAGTGATTTTCCCGATTAAGCTAGAATTTCCATTGGAATAACAAATTTCAGGTAAGGGAAGCTAGTATTCTCTTTCAATAGAACTTTACACTACAAGAAATATGCTTATTAGCATGGGCCAAAAAGGAGACACTAGGTGTAAATAGCGGTTGCAAAATAGAGTTATCGTGGACTTAACATTTTCTTGAATTTGGAAGCTAACTACGTGGACGTAAAACATTGGTGTGGAATGTGTGGGACACAAGTAGCGTCAGCTAGACAGCCACATGGGCTTCGCACCATGTAATATTTTCGTCCGCCTAACCTACATATACTCCATACAAGAGGCAATTAGTGTCAGCCTAGTCTACATGAAATCCACACAAAATTATGTTTTATATTATTTATTTACATAGGCGTGGGCTTGGCAATGGATAACCCAACCTAAATTAATTTGAAAAATACACCTAATCAATATTCTACAAACCCACAAACCCCACCTAAATTAATATGAAAATACATCTAATCAATATTATGCAAACGCACAAATCCAACCTAAATTAATTTGAAAAATACACCTAATCAGTATTCTGCAAACTAACAAACCCAATTGTACCGTCCCAAGATTGCTAGGAATTGGATCAAGTAGGTCGACCTGCCAAGGGGCATAATGAGGCCGGCCAGGCAAGCCCAAAATGCAGTAAAGTGGGCCTTAGTCCAACCCGTTGATCTTTCAAAAATAATATAAAAAATAAACAACCTCATTAATGGATAGTTAGTACATTTTAACACACAATATCTTTAAATACTCTGATTTACTTGCATGCACTATTTATTTGCATGCACCTCGTTGATGACTTCTTACGGCAAGTGCACCGCGTTGTCATAAGTAATAATTTATCCCTAAGAACAGATATCGATCCTACAAGGAACAATGAATTATCAAGTACAATAATCGCTAAATATAGAACAAAACAATAAAAATAGTGTTGAATTGATTGTGTTGACAATGATCAATAAGAAAACAGAAAAAGAATTAGTTGCTTCAAGTTGGAAAAATAGAGATTAGGTTTCATCTCTCTCACTCTCATGTATTTTGATTAACATGTCAATATTAAGTTTTTTTATTGAAATTGATGCCCGTAGAAAATTCATTTATATCGATGTCTTGCATATAAAATCCCTAAGAATGTTTCCTAAATATCAATTTATCGCATATTTCTAAAAACAACTTAGAATCACACTTGGACGTTAATGACAATTAACTTTTCAAGTCTTTTCTAGCATTCAAATATGTTAAGTATTGTTATTTAGGTCACAACCTTAAAAATACCTTTCAGTCAGATTTAAGATTCTCAATTTGTTACGGAAAATTAAAAGTAAAACAACAATACCAATAATCAATCAATCAAAATATTTTAATATAAGATATCACCTCAATACATAAGAGTTCGAGTAGATTACTCCCAATCTCAAATGGTAGAATTAGTCACGGATACTTCTAGCACCTTCCATTCTCCCATTTGAGTTATAATTCAATCTATGGTGTTTTTCTCTCAATCTTGCACACTAGGATTGAGCCACTAGCCCCCTATTTAACCTAATTTTCTAGGGATAGGTCGCTACCTATGTCGTGCTAATGGGCTAAGTGTAAAACATAAAAGAAGGCCCAATCTTTCTAATGCATTCTCGCTCAAGGGAAATACTCTTGTTGCGAAATTGACTTTTTTGACGCTTCTATTCTGGAACCTTCCAACTTTCTTTTTTTTTAGCTCAAATCATTCTCCTTTACTCCAAATCTCCAATCCTCCCTTAAAAACCAGCAATTAACACCTAATTTTGAAATAAAATACTCTTATTTAAATAAAGATCATAAAAAATGTAAAAAGGTATAAACACTACAAGAAAATCATGAAATAGAAACCAATTTTTAGAGACCAAAATAATTAGTTGCAATAATAACTAAATTAGAGACCATTTTAGAAACTAAAAAAAAAATTGGTTTCTAAATTAGTTTATATTATTGTTAAATAGTTTCTAAATTAGTATCTAATTAGCAACCAAGGTTTTAGAGACCAAATTTAGAAACTAAATAATTGGTAGTTAAAACCTTGGTTGCTAATTAGATATCAATTTAGAAATTATTTAATCGTAACAGAAATTAATTTAGAAACCAATTTGTTTTTTAGTTTCCAAAATAGTCTCTAATTTAGTTACTATTGCAACTAATTATTTTGGTTTCTAAAAATTGGTTTCTATTTCATGATTTTCTTGTAGTGAAATTCATAAATTAGGGATTATTTTATATGTAAATTAGCAATAAATTCTCATAAGTGCCTATATTTTAATATAAAATATTACTAAAATTAGGCACTTATCACTCTCCCCATCTTAGAATCATGTTTGTCCTCAAGCAAAGTAAATGAATATATTTGAATTTAAATATCAAACAACATAATTCACTAAAAAAATAGATAAAATTAGAAACTTATGATGCTTCCAAATTCAAATCCAGAAAAATATAGACATAATCAACTTCCAGGATCAAATCAAAACAAATAAATGACAATTCATCAAGGAATTCCTCATATGCTCACAAGTAAGTGTTTCTCTCTATTTTCACTTAATCATAACAAATCACAGTTGTAAATATTGGTTTTTCTTTGATAACCAAATGCATAACTTAAAAAAGAATAACATACCTACAATTCAATTATAGAGGACATATATGTTATCTAATCACCATTTTCTTTTGATGTCACCTTTTTCCTCATTTTCTTTGTAACTTTTCATGATATTCATGATGAATTTTTTTCTTCTTTTCTATTTTTTTTTATCAAGAATAGGAAAATATTCTTCCTATTTTCAACTTTTTGAGCTTTCATAATCAAAACGAACCATTCCATTTTCTATATGTATTGCATCTATGTTCTCCTCCTTAAACATGCTAAAAGGTAGGAAAATATATCATTAAAGGTTAAGGTGCAATATTAACAAAAAATTTCTTAGCCCAATGGGATATATAAAAAAATGGAATTCTAATAAGATAAAGGTTGGCTATTTGGCCCTTGGTTCCTAATTAACACAAACAAATGTCTCAATCATCTTCATGTTCTTTTGTGATGTAACAAAAGTAAAAGTTAAGCAACCACAACTATCAATTCACCAGTAAAACTCTCAAAACTATTTAATATTCACACACCACTACAAAAAAATCTGGAATTACATACCGATTATTACATACGGATAAAAATTCGTATGTAAAGTCAATGTTACATACGAATATTTACATACAGATTTTAATCCGTATGTAAGATATTTAAATTTTAATTAAAAAACATAAATTATTACATACAGATTATATCCGTATATAACTTATTTCAAATTTAATTAAAAATTAAAAAAATATTGCATATAGATATATTAAAAATTTAATCAAAAACATTATTACATATAGATTAAATCCGTATGTAACTTCTTTGAATTTTAATTAAAAAATAACAAACAAATATTACATACAAATTAATGTAATTGAAATAATAATAAAAAACTTACATACGGATAAAATTCGTATGTAACTTATTTCAAATTTATTTATATACGGATATTGACATATGAATATTGATAATATTGATAATATTAATAATGTTTATAATATCTATAATATTAAAAATATTTATAATATTTACAATTTTTACAATTTTTAGAATTTTTACAATTTTTATAATATTTACAATATTTATAATATTTACAATATTAATAATGTTATCAATATTAATAATATTAATAATTTATAATATTTATAATAATAATATTATTAATATTTATAATATTAATAATATTAAAAAATTGTTACATACGAATCTTATTTCAAATTTAATTAAAAAATAATTAAAAATGTTACATAAGGATATAATCTATATGTAATTTATTTCAAATTTAATTAAAAATATTACATACGAATAAAATTCATATGTAACTTATTTCAAATTTAATTTATTTGTGGAGGTATTTTTCGTGGGAGTATGGAAAACTTTATTGGAGCTTCTTTTGCGTTTCTTGAAGTTCAGACTGCTCTGATTGCTGAGTTTTATGGGGTTATACATGCTGTGGAGGAAGCTCAAAAGATGAGGCTTACTAATGTCTGGCTGGAATGTGATTCTGCTTCGGTTTGTGTTGCATTTACTGCTAGGGCAAATGTTGTTTGGATGCTTCGTAATCGATGAAATACTTGTCTTAATTACTGTGGGAAAATTAGGTTTAGGGTTACTCATATTTTCCGTGAAGGGAATGCGTGTGCTGATAAGTTGGCTAATTTAGGATTTATTCATAGAGAATCTTTTCATCGGTATAATAGGCTTCCATCTTGTCCGTTCTCAGAATTCTTTATGAATAGGTATAGTCTACCTATGTATCGTTTTTGTTAACATATGGATTTTGGTCTAGACCCCCCGTATTTTTGTATTTTATTTTAAATAATACTTTTTTCATGTGATGACTAATGATTGTTGTTAGTTGATGTGTCAGTCTAGCTGGAATCTTAAGTTGCATAGTGATGCCTAACATGATAACTTTTATTTAAAAAAAAAACTTAAAAAAAAACTAAAAATATTAATAATATTTATAATGTTTATTATATTAATAAATTTTTTAATATTAATGATTTTTAATAATATTAATAATATTTATATTAATATTATTAATAATAATAATGATAATAAGTATAATAAAAACCATAAGATGACAAAAAAGTTTGTGTGGTGTAGTGGTTAAAGTTTATTTGGTCACTCAAGGGACTTGGTTTTGAGTTCTGCCTACTGAAAATTGATTGGGAGACATATAGGAATAATAGAACCTGCCCATAAGGCTTTACCTCTTTCACAATATAAGGACCTGTCCATTTCGATTTTAATTTCCCAGGAAAAAGTCTCAATCTAGAATTGAATAACAACAAAAATTGTCCAAGGTGGAAATTTCTTTCCACAATCTTCTTGTCATGATATTTCTTTCTGCGCTCTTTATAAAGCTTTGAAGAATTGTATGCATTTAATCTCATCTCTTCAAGTTCCTGGATTTGCAATTTTGTCTTTTCCCCTACTGCTTTAGCATCTAAATTTAATGTTTTTAATGCCCAATATGCTTTATGCTCTAATTCTACTGGAAGATGACATGTTTTCCCATTAATCAGCTGAAATGGGGAAAGGCCAGTAGGAGTTTTAAACGCAGTGTTATATGCCCACAGAGCTTCATAAAGTTTGATTGACCAATCTTTCCTTGATGTCGCCACTGTTTTCTCTAATATTTTCTTAATTTCTCTATTAGAAACTTCTGCTTGCCCATTCGTTTGTGGGTGGTAGGCTGATGCTACTTTATGACTAACCCCATAATGCTCTAACACTTTCTTCAACTGGGTATTACAAAAATGAGACCCACCATCACTTATCAATACTCTTGGAGTTCCAAATCTGCAAAAAATATTCCTTTTAAGAAATTTAATGACTGTCTTGGAATCTGCATGCTTGCTGGAATTGCTTTCACCCATCTAGAAACATACTCAACTGCCACTAGTATATATTCATTTGAAAAAGATGATGGCAAAGGCCCTATAAAATCAATGCCCCAACAATCAAAAACCTCAATTTCTTGAATATTTTGTAATGGCATCTCATGTCTTCTAGAAATGCTTCCTGTCCTTTGGCACCTGTCACATCTTTGTACTACCGCATGTGTATCTTTAAACAAAAAAGGCCAGAAAAAATTTGATTGGAGAATTTTTGCAGCGGTCTTTTCCCTATTAAAGTGTCCTCCATATGCTGAAATATGGCATTGCCATATAATTCTCTTAGCTTCATCTAATGAAACACATCTTCTCAGCAAATTATCTGTACCAATTTTTAACAAACAAGGATCATCCTATACATAATGATTGGCATCCTTAAAAAGTTTTCTTCTTTGATGCCAGTCCAAATTCTCCAGGATTGCTCCAGTAGCTTTAAAATTGGCCATGTATGCAAACCATGGCCTCTCTTTGATTAGCAACAGTTTCTCGTATGGAAATTCAGCAAGAACTTCAGGCTCCAATGTGGTTACCTCATCATTTGCTAGTCTTGATAAATGATCCACTACATTGTTCTCACATCCTTTCTTATCTTTGATCTCCAAATCAAATTCCTACAACAAAAGTATCCATCGTATAAGCCTTGGCTTAGAATCTCCATTATTCAATAAATATTTAATTGCAGCATGATCAATGCAAACAATAACTTTAGAACCTATAAAATAAGATCAAAATTTCTCAAGTGCATACACTATAACTAGTAATTCTTTTTCTGTTGTGGTGTAATTACTTTGGGTCTCATTTAAAACTTTACTTGCACAGTGTATTACTTGAAAAATTCTCTCTTTCCTTTGTCCTAAAACTGCTCCTACTGCATAATCACTAGCATCACACATTATCTCAAAATTAAGTTTCCAATCAGGAACAGTTATGATAGGTGCGGAAATGAGTTTTTCTTTCAACATATTAAAAGCAGTTATGCAGTTATCATCAAATTTAAAGGAAGTATCCTTATTGAGAAAGTTGCATAAGGGCTTTGAAATCTTGGAGAAATCTTTAATAAATCTTCTATAAAATCCAAAACTTCTGATTCCTTTAATGTTGATTGGTGGAGGTAACTCCTCAATGACTTCAACCTTTGCTTTATCGACCTCCAACCCTCTTTGATAAATTTTATGGCCTAAGACAATTCCTTCAATGACCATGAAATGACATTTCTCCCAATTTAGCACAAGATTTGTCTCCACACATCGCTTCAGTAGGAGATCAAGATTGGCTAAACAATCATCAAAAGAAGATCCAAAAACAAAAAAATCATCCATAAAAACTTCAATGCATTTCTCAGTCATATATGCAAAAATAGCAAACATACACCTTTGGAAAGTTGCTGGAGCATTACATAACCCGAATGGCATTTTCCGAAAAGCAAAAATGCCAAATGGGCAAGTAAATGTTGTCTTCTCTTGATCTTCTAGATTAACTACAATTTGATTATATACTGAATAACCATCCAAAAAACAATAATATGCTTTACCTGTCAATCTTTCCAACATTTGATCCATAAAAGGTAATGGATAATGATCTTTCAGCGTAGCTTGGTTTAGTTTCCAATGAATGCACATCCTCCATCCTATAACAGTTCTAGTAGGAATTAATTCATTTTTTTCATTATAAATAACTGTCATACACCTCCTTTCTTAGGTACCACCTGTATCGAACTAACCCACATAGTGTCTGAAATGGGATAAATCATTCCTGCTTCTAAAAACTTTTGTACCTCCTTTCTAACAACCTCCTTCATGGAATGATTCGAAAATGGACATACTAATTATTTTTTGAAATGTTAATTCATATTAGATTTAATTAACTTTTTGGTCCCTACTTTTGGTATCAATATTCAATTCAATATAGTGGTTTTTTAAAAAATCAATTTGGTCCCAAGGTTTTTTAAAAATGTTCAATTTGATCCACTCCGTTAAGTTTTCACCAACGGCGTTAACGAATGATGACATAGCACACACTCCAAACGTGGATGGGAGAGAAAGAAAAAAAGATGAGAGAGACATTACTCATACAAGAGACTAAATTGAAAAACGTTAATCTACAGTTGTGTCAATACTTGTGGGGGTGATGCAAAAGTACAATGAAAAACGTTAATCTTTAGTTGTGTCTCTATTATAAATGCTACGTGAGGATTTTTATGCATTTGGGATAATGAAGGGTTTCAATTTTTTTTTGTGTTTTGTGAAAGTAGTTATGTAGGGTTAACATCGAGATGGAAAGAAATAGAGGAAAACATAATAATAAACAATGTGTACACATCATGTCAATATAAACAAAAGTTGATTATGTGGGAAGAAATCAAAATTATTAAAGGTAAGAGAGACACATATATATGATCTCCAACAATGGATTTCAACCGTGTAAAGTGAAAGGAAGAGAGTAAATAGTAGAAAAACGAGGGGGCTAAAGCCATTTCAAGTGATGGATCGTTGGATTATTTATATAAATTTGGAAAGTTTTCAAGAAGAAAACCAATCCTTTATTACCATTATTCTAAAGGTAAATAATCCTCAATCTTTATAGTTGGGCGTCCATAGTGGCTAAAATTTTCTATAGGAGAGTTAAAAGGGTGCTGCCTACAATTATAGATAAGGCAATAAGCTTTCTTGGGAGAGAAGATAGATTCAAAGTGTTATGATAGCAACTGAGGTCATTGATGAAGCAAAGAAGGAAAGAAAAGGTGTATGATTTGTAAGGTGTTCTATAAAAGTTTATGATTCAGTGGTTATGAATCCATATCAATCCAAATCTAAATATTTGGATCAGATTTAAAATCTAAATCCATGTTTTTTTAAAAAAACAATTTGGATTTCTATAAATCCAAATTCAAATATTTGAATTGGATCTAAAATTCAAATTCATATTTTTTATAAATTTATATAATATCAAAAAATTATTAATGTAATGTAATTTAATTTTTTTATGATAAAGATTAATTATTAATTTTTTTAACGTTAAGCTTATGTTTTCAATTAG
>Ga0123342_1007816_pt1 | contig 13900 bp, 8 predicted proteins | sample Turbeawhitnodule_FD_89960 | JGI IMG/M metagenome (GOLD analysis project Ga0123342, IMG submission 89960) | Root nodule microbial communities of legume samples collected from Mexico - Turtle bean Mexico white nodule | ecosystem: Host-associated > Plants > Roots > Nodule | place: Mexico: Nepantla...
GTTTTGTATCAAACACCAAATTTTTGCCAAAATTATATTAATAAAGCACTAACAAACCATGACAAAATTGGAACTCCATTCCAACAATTTGACTATAAGAGATTCGAGTAATGAAATTTTCGTAATATGCATCACTTTTAATGAAAAAAAAAGGTGAATTTTTGACCATTTATACAGAATTCGAAAAAACTTTGTGCATATTGTTTTAGAATAAATACATTACTTTTATCTTTATTATTATTATTACTAACTAATGAAAACACAGACCTATAAGTGCATTTTTATTTTATTTTATTATAAAATATTATATAATTAATATTTGATATAAATTTAAAATATTATTATAAATCTTACTATATACAAAAACATGAATTTAAAATATATTTTATTCTTTATTTAAAAATATTTATATAAGGTAGAAATTATTATCCATATATATCAATTACTTTTAAGAAAAATTATTTATTATTTTAAAATAAAATAAAAATAAATTATTTATTTTATATAGTAAACAAATATATTTTTTTAAAGAGGAATAACTACACTTTTTTTCTTTATAAAAAAAATTATTATTATAATAACTATTGAAATAAAATTATAAAAATATTTTTATTAAAAATTATTACAAAAATAATAATTAATTTTTAAAGTTTGTTGTATGCAATTTTTTTTATTGTGTAGGTTATTTTTTATTGGAAAGAATTATTTGAATTTTAAAAAAAATAGTTATTTAAAGGGTAAAATTGTAAAATTTGGATTCTTTATATTTTTTTTCAAATTCAAATTTCTCTAATTTTTTTAAATATTCAAAAAATTTAATTTAAAATAGTTTTTAAATTTGTTAGAATAGGAAATTATAATTTTTGTTATAAGAAATAAAATATTTTTTTGTTATTCAGATATTGTACCAAATATCATAAGGTTTTTTAATATTGTTCTAAATCAGATATAAAATTTTATTTTTGCACTCTACATTACTATTTAATGAAAATTTATTACAGAAGTTATGAAAAGGTAAATCTTTGATTATAATGGAAAAGAAAAACTATTTATAATACTGATTCTACTTGTTACAAACAAAAATTACTCTTGACAAAACTATACCCTTAAAATACTCTTATAGAAAAACATACTCACTACAAAAATAAATTAATTTTAATGGGTTATTTTTTGCGTTATCGAAAGTTTTAACCCATGTTAAGTGTATTACTCGCGGTTTGCTTTTTCTTTGAAAGATTCAACGTCGCTAAGTGATTACTGTTATTCCCAGCAATTTGAAAACCCCTACTATTTCCAGCAGTTTTGAAAACCTTCGTTATTCCCGACTGTTTTGAAAACCCCCGCTATTTCTAGCTGTTTGAAAACCTCACTATTTCCGACAGTTTTGAAAACTTTCGCTATTTCCGGCAGTTTGAAAACTCCTATTATTTCTAGGAGGTGGATATATAAAAAATATGTGACAAATAATAAAAATGTTGAAAAAAATAACCCTTCAATTTGTCTTTTTTACTATTATTATTATTATTCATATAATGAGTAATATTATAATAAAAAATCTATTATTTTGAGATGAAGTACTGATGAAACCGAGGCATATATATATGTTTATATCATAAGTTAAATCTAGCTGGTCGTGATTGTGTTTTAGATTTGAATTAGTATGTGGTACTTTATCACTTATATATATCATCATCAAGATAATTTTTGAATGAAAATAATCAAGTCTTACATTGTAAAGTTTGTTCTGAACCTTAAATAATTGTGCAAGACTTGACTCATAATAATCCCATATATTTTTGGAAAATGTTTCCGTGCATAACAAAAGTTTTGTACCTACCTCTAATTATGATTTTTTTTCTTATTCCTTCATGGATCTACGTTCATAGAGAATATAATAAACTTATTTCATAAAAGTTATAATAATGAGAATATCATAAACATTGTAAACTCATTTAATTCGCATCAAAAAGTAAAAGTATTAAATCCAGTACAAGTTTATTCAATTTATTTTTGCTAAATAGGAAAACATAAATTAATATTTAATACAACTAACTACCCAACAAAATAATATAATGAAGAAACATGGTACCTTCTAAGTAATACATTATCTTTTTTTTTTATCAAGAGTACATAGTCTTTATAATCAACTAATTTTCTTGATCATTCCAAATCTTAAAAGTAATCCCTAATGGATTATTGTTGTTGTTATCAGCATTAGAAATGTGAACCTTTGAACTTTCACCTCTTTGCCTGAGATACTCCAAACCACCAGATTTCTTCACAGCTGCAACAGACAATGATGAAAGAATATGAGAATCAACTTCCAAACATTAACAACTAATGCAGAAACCATGTTTCAGGCTAAAACATTCTAAACTGAAAACTCAATTTGAGTAGTTAAGTAGGAACTCTCACCATCATAGTTTTCAACACAAAATTTTTGACAGATGGACTTCAACTCATTAGCACGATAACGATTTGCAAGAACCAGAATATATGGAACAAAATATATAGATATGTCACTACAAAATATTGATTCACACATGAGCTTCAATCTTGGCAAGTCAAACTATTCCACTACAGCTAATAACTTTGTCGGAAATGATTATGATATTGAAGAATAGGAGCATGATTGCCACAGAAAGAGCTCTTCATCTTCCATTAGAATATAGAGACTTTCATTTCACACATTAATACAAATATCAAAACAGATTCAAACTAACTCAATGCATTTTCAATTTCTTCCTTTTTTTTTCATAAATCTCATTCACCATTTCTTCACAAATTCCATCTCTCACTGTTAAAACTGGGTTTCATTAACTAAATTCTAATATGCAATGGAAATACTGATACAATACTCTAGTACATTATTGCATCACTCTATACACGTTACTCTATACACGTTACTCTATCGTATTTTCTTGTTAATATTTTTGTTAAAGATTACATATGTTAAGTAAACAGACAAGTCAAAGTTAGAGGTTAAAATTAAGTGAGAGATTTCTGTCTTACTTGATAGCTTGGTGAGTCCTCACGACTTCCTCCATTACATCACCAAATCTTCCTTCAATCAGTTTCTATCAGAAAAATATGAAATTAGTTTCTTCGTATGTGTACATAGTTTGGAATGATGAAATAGAAGAAGTTATATATTGACTCGCTCTTCCTGGAATACAACATTGCCACTCTCTTCCTGAAGGCTTGGAAAAGTGAATCTGAGCCAGAGTCAAATAGAAGATGATGATGAAAATAATGCGAGAGAAAGAGATGATTGCTAGATGAGGATGAAAATAGAAGACGAAATAGAGAGTGAAAGAAGAGAATGGGGTCTTGTTGGATTTTGAAAGTTGGAAATGAAAACAAAAAATTTGAGAAATAACCTAGGGTTGACGTTAGAGAGCATTGTTTCTCTAGGAGAAAGGAAGAAAATTGAAATATTTTACTTTGACTTATTAAAAAACTATTGATGTTTATCAGGGATTTAAGAAACCTCTACTAACAGTGTCCATTACCAGATGTTATAAAAACCTCCACGAATAAATCTCTATTAAAATAATAAATTTTTGTAGTGACTCTAGTAGAAAAAAAGACTTGAATTTTGATATAGTAGAATTTTCAAAAAGAACATTCATCAATAAAACAAAAAAAACTTGGGTATTGAATGGTCAAAATAACTAATTAGAAAATAAGTTTTGTTAAATTAAATAAAAACATATTTTCATTTTTTCTTATAATTAAAAAAAAAATTCAATAATCACATTACTCTTAAAAGTTAAGTTGTCAAGTGATTATTTATTTTTTTCAGTGACCAAATAAGCTTTAACCACTAAACCAGACAAATTCTTTTGTAATATTATGATTTTTATTATACTTATTATTATTAATGTGAGGCACTTGAAAATTTTCATAAGTATGTAGCTTAAATATAATTTAATAAAAATTATATTCAAACTTTCAAAAATTTAATTTATTTTATTTTAAATTTATATAACAAATAAATAAATTTAATGTATAAAAAAATTATATAATTTATAAGAAAAACTTTCTTTAATTTATACAAAACAATTAAATTCAATTTATACAACAAAAATTTATTTTAATTTATAGAAAAAAAAACTTAATTTCATTTATAGAACAAAACATATATTTAATTTATACAACAAAAAATAAATACATAATATTTTAAAAATTTAAATATGTATTTTTTTACCCAATTATTATTTTTCTACATCTTTCAATTCTTTATAAACTTTATAGGATAATTTCTTTAAATAATTTTAAATTAAACTCTTAATCAATTTAATAAATTTAATTTAACTAATTTATATCTAAATACTTATTATAAATGAAATTAAATTAAAATAATTAATTTTTAAAAAATTTAAGTATTTTGTATAACATTTATAAATTTAATTACATTTTTTCTTTTACTCAATTATTATTTTTTAACATTTTTCAATTCTTTTTAAATTGTTTAAGATATTTTTTTAAAATAATTTAAAAATAAACACGTAATCAATTTATTAACTAACATATACCAAAATTATTAAAAAATTAAAATAAATACAATAAACAAGTAAAAATTATAATATTTTTTACCATATTATACATTAAATAAATATAAATTATAGTCCATTTTTTATTTAAATCTATATTTACGTCCATTATGCGTCAGATTTCAAAAAAATATACTTTTGCATCAATTTTGCGTGGATTTGGTTAAAAAAATCACGTTCACACTTAACCCACACATACATATGAAAGTTAAATCACCGTGGAAGGTAAATGATCGTTTTTTAGTGGATTTAACTCATAGTATTATCCCTAACAGAGTAATAATGGATGGATTCCTTTACAAATAAGAGTTAAAGGATTTTTTTTTAAAAATTTGCAAATCATCACAAACAGTATTATCAATTTGATCATAAGGGTAATATATTTTATTTTCAGAACGGTCAAATTGAACAGCAGTAATTTAGTTTATTACTTTACTTTACAGTGATAACAATAAGCACAATATTTAGAACTTTATTTTACACTTATAATATGATCTACAATATTACATAATTATAAAATTTTTACTATAGTTATATAATTTTGTATAAAATAATCAAAGTACTCATGATCATTCTGATAAACTTGACTTCAACTTTTAAAGATAAAAAGTATCAAAATATTCTCACTAAAAATCAATTTTAGACTTCTTAAATTGATTAATTAGGAGTATTTTGACAATTTATACAAAATCTAGCCAATTACAGAAGAAATAGTAAAAATCATTTCCAATATTATAATTAACATTCTGCCTTATTTTTACATTAGATTGAAAAGATATTCCATTTTTATACTTTTATGACATCACAAAAACTTATGATAATTTTTCGGGTTTCAATTAAAAAACATATTTAAAAATTATTTTCAGACAGTAGTTAATTGTATGAATCATGATGGTCTTCCTTCTCAAATTTTTATTCCATTCTTTTCAATATAAACTTCTGAATAATTCAAAAGAAACCTATATATAACATATTGTAAAGTTAACTCAACAAAAAATTTACAATATATTATTAAAGAAAATATATATATTCATTAATGAAAACACATATAAAAACTATAAGAAAAAAAGTGGTTTGTTTTTACATTATTCGAGGTAAAATTTTTTATTAAGTTATTTATCTAAAGTTACACGCTAAACCATTCATAAAAAAAACATGTTCTTTAAGGATTTTTTAATTTCATCTTTTAGAACCTCGGTTAAATATAATGGGTTTAAGAATCTTCATACAATATCATAAGTTTCAAAACCTCCGTATAATATTTAAAAACATAAAAAAAAAATATCATAGATTTAATTTTAAAGATTTTAACTATAAGATAGAGGTTTTTAGTTCACAATTTTTTTATTGTTTATTGATAATTATTATAAGCCACATTAAAAATTCTGTGGTTTAAATTATCCACCTTTTATGACACATGATGTATAATATTTGTAAGTTACATTTCTAAAAAAATTTCCTTCTATTTTCAAAATAGAAAAATTTCCATATTTTTATTATTTTAGGTCACACTACTTTTCCCGTGATGCATTTTTTTTAAAAGTCATTTCACAAAAATGTAGCTTAAAAATCATGGCTAAAAAATGATGATCAATATTGATTCGTAAGTCATGTTTGTTTTACAAGAGAGTTACCATAGATAGTTTCACTAAAATAATAAATATTGCAGTAATTATTCATAATTATTTTTATTATAAAAAATACACATTATATTTACTTTAGCTAAACAAGTATCATTTATTTTAAATTCAGAGAAATTAATTTTAAATTATTTATTATCATTGAAATATGTTTATTCAAAAGAGAAAAATATTGCATGAACACATAAACAGTAAAAAAAATTACATTTGACACTGTTTATAATAATATAATAATATTATTAAATTAAAAAATAAAATAAAATATTAACTTATTATAACGGGAAATGTGTGTTTTTAGGGTTGAATGTGTTAATATATAGCAGCCTATTCAAAACTATAAAATTAAAGAAGAAAATTGTTTAATTTGTAAAAAAATACCTTAAAAAAAAGCACTGAAAAAGGAAGGTTAAGGATAAGATTTTTTCCCTTTATATATAGACCTCTTCTTTTTTCTTCCCTTCTCTTCTTTTTTCTTCCCTTCTCTTCTCTTTCTTGTCTTCGTAAGGGAAAGAAGAAGAGTAGTGTGTAAATATATACTAGTTTAAGGTGTGGAAGTTGTGAGTGATTTGCAGGTGTTCAAGTGGAGATGGCAACCCTTCCAGATTCAGAAATAGAAGATGCAGAAAGCTTCTCGCGAGCCATGGAGATTGTAGGTTCGGTGGTCCTTCCGATGGCAGTGCAATCGGCGACGGAGCTGGGAGTGTTTGAGGTGCTGCAAGAAGCGGGAGAAGGTGCTAAGCTTTCTGCTAAGGAAATAGCATCAAAGATTAGTTGCAGTAACCCACAAGCACCCTCAATGCTAGATCGTCTCCTCGCACTTCTTTCTTCTCACTCCATTCTTAACTCTTCCCTCGCTTCCGACCACCGTGTTCCTCCCACCTTTCACCGGCTCTACACCATGACTCCCGTCGCCGCATTCTTTGTTCCCAATTCTGATGGAGTTTCGTTGTGGCCCGCGATGGCCTTGGTCCAAGACAAAATCTTCCTACAAAGCTGGTTCAACTCACTCTCTTTCAACTATTATATTATTTTTTTTAAAGGATCAAAACCTTCAATTGATCTAAAGTAAAATCTTAAAGAAATCCAACACTTCACTCTTAAATTATACCAAAAAAACTAGTGATGATTCTCTACAAACTTTGTCATGGTCTGTGTGCAATTTGTTTGTCGTTGGTCACAGTTTTGACTCCTTGATGTTGCAATCTTTCATTCTCTCTCTTGCTAATCAAAGGGATACAATAGTTCAAATTTAATGCGGGTGATAAGTGTTGTGATAAAATAAAAGAATAAAGCCACATGATTGAGTCAAAACAGGGTTTGCTATTTCAGCATTATGATTGTATGCGATCTGCTAAATTATGTGATTGGAAGTAAATGTTTCTTCATTTGCTCAAGTGAAATAAGTTTGTTTATACATTATTAGGAGTGAGCTGAAAGATGCAATTAGGGAGGGGGGTATTCCATTCAACAGGGTTCATGGCACTCATGCTTTTGACTATCCACGTTTGGACTCAAGATTCAATAAGGCTTTCAACACAGCAATGATCAATCACACCACTTTGGTGATGAAGAAGGTTGTGGAATCCTACAAAGGTTTTGAGGGCATAAAAACACTGGTGGATGTTGGTGGTGGTCTTGGAATCAACATTAACTTGGTCACTTCTAAATACCCTGATATTCATGGCATCAATTTCGACTTGCCTCATGTCATTCGAGATGCTCCTTCCTATCCTGGTATCACCCTTACACGTTCCAATCTAAATTTAAAAAAAAAATATGTTCTTTTCGTCTTTTGAAGACTTATTTGGTCAACTTTGAGATTTTACAAGACAATAAGATTTTGCAGGAGTGGAACACGTTGAGGGAGACATGTTTGAAAGTGTGCCTAAAGGAGACGCCATATTTATGAAGGTAAAGTGTCAGTGAGGAGGGAAATATATGAATAATAGTTGGTTGAAAAAAGAGTTTAGTTCAAACTGATGCATGAGTTATATTCAATGGGGTTTGACATTAAGTAATTGTACAGTGGATACTTCATGACTGGAGTGATGAACATTGTGTGAAGCTGTTGAAGAATTGCTATGATGCAATTCCTGATGATGGAAAGGTGATAGTTGTGGAGTCAATTCTTCCAAAGTTACCAGAGACTAATCATGCTTATAAGGCGGTTGCACAGATGGATGTTTCGATGATGACTATGTGCCAGGGAGGTAAAGAGCGATGTGAAGAAGAGTTCATGGAATTGGCAAGAGCAGCTGGATTCAGTGGCATCAGATATGAATGTCACGTCAACATTTTAGAGGTTATGGAGTTCATCAAGTAGAAGAATCTGTCTCTTATCCTATAATTATATAAAATAAAAATCAATTTTAAAGATAAAAAATAATTAATATTTTTTATCAACAGTGAATATATAAAATAAAATAAATGAAACATTTTAGGAGTGTTCCAACCCTTATACATGGATTATCTCTACAAATACAATTCACCGAAAAATCAACAAACACATATACCTAGGATACTTTGGTTGTAAGACATAAAAAAAAAATTGGGAGTTATAGTGACTAAATTAAAGAATATTTTAAAATCTAAATAATTGGTAGTTTAAACTTTGGTAGTTAATTAGAGAAAACTATTTAATAATGATAGGAACTAGTTTAGAAACCAAAAGTTTTTTTAATTTATAAAATATTTCTAATTTAATCACTATAATGAACTAATTATTTTTTTTCTTAAAATTAGTTTTTATTTCATGAATTTCTTTAACTGAGATAATTTCCTTAGTGTTATTTCTAATTGCTTGTTTATGTGTTTCATGTTTGTTTTTATACATTTTAAAGTAACAGAATAAACTCATGGTGTGTAATATATTATGTTATATTCACTTTTCATATTAATAAAATAAAATTAAAAAAATTAAAATATGTAAAAGATAAGATCAGACCGCTTCCACTAGAGTTTTCATCACTTTATTTTTTTATAAAGAATATTTTATTTAAACTTATGATTTAAACACTAAGTAATCCCTCCTTTAGTTAAATTTGATTAGTATAGGTAAACATTAAGTTTTACCTTCTTTTGAACCAAAACTTTATGTTTTCAGTAATCCTTCTCAAAATATGAAAGTTTTTCACATAAATGACGATTATTGTCTTTTAGATTTTTAGATGTTTGATTAACCTTTAACATACCTATATCATGTTTTCTCATAAATTTTTTTCTAGTTCTTTAACTTTTTTTATGACTTACATAATAAACTAAGTTACTTTTCCTAATTTTTAAACCTTGTTCTTTCTTGAACCAAGTTGTTGTGCAATTTGATACATTCCATTTTTTAGTATGGTATTATAGGTTATTTGAAATGAGCTATACTCAGATAATGATAAGTTTAAAATAAATTTTATAAGGATTTTTTCATTCATAGTCAATTCCAATATCTTAAGTTTTGCTACAATTTGTTTATGAGTAGTATTTGACTCCTCAAACTTTATGGTGGTCAACGTACTTATTAGCATTCCATCAATTTTTCTTTTTTATTTTCTTGACAGATTTGTCTTTATTATTCATCATTATTGAGTCCATTTAGGATGATAATTTTGTGCTAAATTGTCATTAAAACACTAATAGTGACGGTTTAAGTCTTGATTGAACTATAAAACTTACAATGACATTTTCATTGACAAGGTAACTCAATTTTACCTGTAATAATAATTCGTAGGTAAAATTTGAAGGTAGGTGAAAATTTATATATGAATCCAAATCCAGTATAAATCAATCAACTTAAGTGAAGATAGGTTGCCTAAGTAACTAATAAAAAAACACATGAAAATATGTCACCAAAGTTTCTTCACTCAAGTTGTATTTTTTTTTATCAACAATAAAAAATAAATAAAATAAATGTGAACCACTACTCAAGTTGTGTAATGTGGTTTGAAAGAGTTTTTATCACTTAAGCGTCTTACCCATGCTTTGTGTACTATCTAAATTAAAGCAAAATTATTTATCAAGATCTTTCTCACTCAAGCTACAATATGTTGCTTGATCAATATTTCTCATTACTTGAATTTTAAAACAACACTTTAATGATACACCCTTCTCTAACTTAAGAAAAAGGTAAATGAAAACTTAGTCAAACCTCCAAAACTCCATTGCTAAAGTGATCATCACTTTAGCGACCAATCATCATTTGAGCGATAAATTTCAAGAGAAAAAGAGAATTGTTATTTCTTCTCTCTTACTGAAGTAATGATATTGTGCACTTAATATTATAGTTATCGTGTGAGTCGAAAAATCTCAAGACTCAAATAAGATATGGAGAAAACAACAATTTCTACATAAAGCTCAAAACTCATCGAAAACCAATTCTAATAAATTTCATAGTCCTAACAAGGGTTAAACATAGTTTTAGACTAAGTTAAATAATATTTTACACTACAAAAAAATAATTAAATAACAACTAATTTAAAGATAAAAAATAATTAGTCATTATATTATTAAGTTAGATACTATTTTATAAACTAAAAAATTATTAGTAAATAGTTTCTATTATTAATAAAAATTTATAAAATATTTTTCAAATTGATATATAATATTAGCTACCAAGATTTTAGTTACTAACTATTTTAGAGTCTTTAATTAATTAAATGAGTGACTAATTTATAATGTAAAGTAATTATTATTAAAACCTTTATAAACTATTTATAGTTAATATTAAATATCAATTTAAAACTATTTTATAAACTTTTATTACTAATAAAAACTTATGTAGCCAATAACTTTTTATTTTATAAAATAGTATCAAGTTAATCAATATAATAATAATTATTTTTATCCAAATTAATAACTATTTAATTATTTTCTTATAACATTATTAATAATAATACTCAATTTGAACCTTACTTTACATACCATCATCAATTTCAAGAATCCATCTAATTTCAGTACTCAAACTACCAAGTACACAGATCAATAAATCAATGTACGGTAAAATTGTTTTACAAATGTGGTTCTAGAGTAAGATCGCATTTGTAAATCAATGTGAAATTAATTACAAATGCGGTCATAGTAAAGACCGCATTTGTAAATAATTTGAATTGATTTACAAATGCGGTCTTACTCTAGAACCGCATTTGTAAAACAATTTAATTTCAAAAATGTCACCGCGTTTTTTGCAAATGCGTTTAAGCGCAAAGCCGCACTAAATAAATGGTCATTATTTTCATATTTTGTACTAGTGTTTCTTGAACCAACTTGTTGTGCTATGGTATTATTGGTCATTTAAAATGAGCTATACTCAGATAATGATGAGTTTAAAATAAATTTTATAAAGATTTTTTTCATTTATAGTCGATCCCAAGATCTTAAGTCTTGCTACAATTTGTTTATGCATAGTATTTGACTCTCGAACTTTATGGTCGTCAACGTACTTATTAGTGTTCCATCAAAATTTTATTTTTTATTTTTTTGCCAGATTTTGCTTTATTATTCATCATTATTGAGTCCATTTAGGATGATAATTTTTTGTTATATTGTCATTAAAACACTAATAGTGACAGTTTAAATATTGGTTGAACTATAAAACTAATAACGGCATTTTCATTAACAAAGTAACTCAATTTTATCTGGAGTAATAATTTGTTGGTAAAATTTGAAGGTAGGTGCAAATTTATATATGAATCCAAATCCAGTATGAAATAACAAATTTTCTTGTATTGGTATTTTATTAATAACAATTTCAATAATTGTCTAAACCAATGCAACATCATTTAAGTGAAGATAGATGCTTAACTAACTAATAAAAAAACACATGAAAATATGTCACCAGAGTTTCTTCACTGAAGTTAGTTGTGTAATGTGGTTTGAAAGAGTTTTTATCACTTAAACTTCTTACTCATGCTCTGTGTAGTATCTAAATTAAAGCAAATCTTTCTCACACAAGCTATAATATGTTGCTTGATCAATATTTATCACGGCTTGAACTTTAAAGCAACACTTTAATGATAAACCCTTTAAGAAAAGGTAAATAAAAAACTTAGTCAAACCTACAAAACTCCATTGCTAAAGTGACCATCACTTTAGCGACCAATCATCATCTGAGTGATAAATTTCAAGACAAAAGAGAATCGTTAATTTCTCTCTCTTACTCAAACTGATGTTGTGCACTTAAGATTAAAGTTATCACTTGAGCATCACTAGAGCAATCTCAACACTCAAATAAGATATGGAGAAAACAACAATTTGTGCATAAAGTTAAAAACCAATCGAAAATCAATTCTAATAAATTTCATAGTCCTAACTAGGGTTAAACATAGTTTTGGACTTAGTTAAAGAATATTTTACACTATAAAAAAATCATTAAATAAGAACTAATTTAGAGATAAAAAACAATTAGTCATTATATTATTAACTTAGATATTATTTTATAAACTAAAAAATTATTAGTAATTAGTTTCTATTATTAATAAAAATTTATAATTTTCAAATTGATATATAATATTAGCTACCAAGATTTTAGTTACTAACTACTTTAGATTATAAAATAGTCTTTAATTAAATGAATGACTAATTTATAATTTTAAGTAATTAGTACTAAAACCTTGATAGTTAAGGTTAAATAATTTAAAAACTATTTTATAAACTTTTATTACTAATAGAAACTAATGTAAATATTAATAATTTTTTAATTTATAGATTAATCAATATAATAATTAATTTTTTTTATCTAAATTAATTGATATTTAATTATTTTCTTATAGCGTTACTAATAATAATACTCAATTTGAACCTTACACTACAAGAAAATCTTGAAATAGAAACCAATTTTAGAAACAATAAATAATTAGTTGTTATAATGACTAAATTAGAGACCATTTTAGAGACTAAAAAAAATTCGTTTCTAAATTAGTTTTTATTATTGTTAAATAGTTTTTAAATTGGTATTTAATTAGCTACCAAGGTTTTAACTACTAATTATTTAGAATCTAATTTGATACCAAAAACTTTGGTAGCTAATTAAATACCAATTTATAAACTATATAACCATAATAGAAACTAATTTAGAAGGCAAAAGTTTTTTTTAGTTTCTAAAATGGTCTCTAATTTAGTCACTATAACAACTAATTATTTTTTTTTTCTAAAATTGGTTACTATTTCATGATTTTCTGGTAGTGTTACATTACATATCATCATCAATTTCAAGAGTCCTTCTACACATCTACATTTATCTATTTAATTTCAGTACACAGACTACCAACTTCAATAATCAAACTATTGAAAGTTACTTTTTATCCAAGTAATAGTTAAAAAAAAAGTTAAAAATTCTTCAAATCCTTGAGACCTAAACCAATATAATCAAATAGATACAAAATTTTAATTTGAAGTTGAACTATTGGATATGATTATTTTTATCAACTAACTAAAGTGTTTTGTGTCAGACCAAGGAGGAATCATGTCAACATCTATTTGTGTCAGACCAGTAGTCTTCTGTTTTTAATGCTTTCTTTATCAGTTTTCAAATGTCTGTAATGCTGAACAATATGGTTTTATTTTCTGAACTATTATGGTTATGGTTTTTGTTTCATTTTTGTTTTCCCTATGCTTATATGCTGTTTGATGAATCCAAAGGGGGAGAAAAATAGCTGCTGAAAAATAGCTCACCATGCTAGGTGAAGCTAGCTGAAACAGGGAGTTAATTCTGCACCTTAA
>Ga0123342_1007819_pt1 | contig 13897 bp, 8 predicted proteins | sample Turbeawhitnodule_FD_89960 | JGI IMG/M metagenome (GOLD analysis project Ga0123342, IMG submission 89960) | Root nodule microbial communities of legume samples collected from Mexico - Turtle bean Mexico white nodule | ecosystem: Host-associated > Plants > Roots > Nodule | place: Mexico: Nepantla...
ATAAAAAAAAAAAAAAATAAATAATATAAATAAAAAAAAAAAAAAAATAAAAAAATAAAAATATATATATATATATATATATATATATATATATATATATATATATATATATATATATATATATATATATATATATATATATATATATATATATACTACATTAGAAAAAAAGTTCACATTTTATTACAATCTCATTCAAACAACTTTAAAATTAACATTGTTGGTTCTTTTATGATAACATAATTACTTATGGTCAAAACTCTAATAAGAGATTATATGTCCTGTTGATTCTTATAGTGCTACTTGAAAGAATAAAGGTAAATTAATCTTCAAATCCCTTCACATGTTGAATCTTATTTGCATACTCAAATTAATTTGAAAAAAAATAACTTGACAAATGATAATTCAAGAAACATTTTTAAGGTAAAGATTATACACACCCAAAGATGGTTGTGAAAACGAAACAGATTTTGATATGATGCAGCATGACTACTATGGTTTATGCATAGTTATATGTAGTTACACATCTTCTTTTAAAAAGGTAAAATCTCAATCAAATAGTATAGATTTAATTATTAGTCAATCACTAATTTAAAACTAATTCATTGAATAAAGTGTCAAAATTTTGTATGTCTACGTTTAGGCCAACATGAAAAAATTGACATTTTATTACAACCCCTCCTACCTCCTTTAAATTAATGTTAATGATTTCTTTCATAATAAAGGTTTCAATTACTTATAAAATTAAAACTTTAAAGGATCAAGTTGCCTATAAAGTCAAAACTCTAATGATAAATTTTGGGAAAAAAATTAATGCAATGTTGATTTTTATAGTATTACTTGTTGGACAAAATTTTATAGTGCTACGTAGTTAATAGTCATTGTAAAAATATATATTTATTATCAATAATAATAAAATGTTCCATATACATCTCTTTTTATAAGATAAGAAAAAAAGAATGAAACTGAAAATCATGTACTAGAAAAAATAAGAGTTTTACCATCTCGCTAAGATTTTAACAGAAGTATAAAATAATTCATCATTCATTTATATATACAATTCATTTATTAAAAAAATATTAAAAATATATTTAATCAAATTCATTCATTTAGTTTTTATTTAATTTTCAGATGGTCAAATTATTATTTCTAAAAATCCAATAAATATTCCTATCAATACTTAATGGATAAAAAATTATCTAACAATTTTTATAATAAAATATATATATTTCAAATACTATTACACATTTTAATTTTAATTTCTTAAAAAATTATTGAAATATTACTTTTATGGATGGATTTGATATCTTTCATACAATGAATTTTTTACGTCGTCCATTATAACTGGGTACAAAATGTATCCCATTATTTATATTTATCAACCCTAATTCTATATAATAGTAATACAAGAGTAAAGTATTGAGTGAGTGATTAAAGGCACAGTATATGTTTTCTCCAAGAGAAAAAGGTAAATATATTTAAAAAAATGTTTTGTTAAATAGTTTTTATTTAAACAAATATTTTGTTGATTGAGAAAAAAAAAAAAAAAAGAGTCTTTTTCGAGTAGTACTGATGGACAAAGGAAGGCAGGCTGGTCCAACAGGCCCGGTTCACTGTCAATGCAGGCTTTAGTTTAACCTACGGAACCTGTTTCGAGGTTCTTGCTCCAGTGAGACGCTTCATCACGTTTCTGCTTCTTCCTTTCTCTCTGTTTCCTTTTCACACTCACCGCCTCACCAATATAGTTTTTTTTTTTTTTCTTTGCCTTGTCAAAAGAAATAAAAGGGGAAAAAAAAGAAGGAAAAGTCTAGGGTAGAATTCAATGGTATGGATGACAGGATGGAGAAGACCACCATCTTAGCCATTGCTGCTTCCTCCTCTTTTTCATTTTTCGATGCTTATTCCCAGAGGTACTCCTTGAAGATCTCCTTCAATTTTCTTTTCGGGTGTCTCTAATTTAAAATTAAATACATTTTGGAAAAGTATGAAGAATTGTAGTTGTGTACAAAGATGTATAGTTTCAGTTTTGAAATTGAATCCATGGTAAAAGGTAGGATTTTTATTATTGATAGCGTTATTGGTGTCGTGTATCGTATGGTTTAATTTTAGTTTTTTTGGTGGGTGTGTTGGGATTCCATTATCTTATTCGAAAGGTGGGTTTTTTTAATAAAAGAATGGGAAGGGAGGGTTTGATATTGTTGTGGGGATTGATATGAATGATGACGATGTTTATAAGGTTGATTTGTTCAATTGTTTTTGGAATGGCAACATTGAACCGACCAGAAGCAAAACTCATCAAACTGATGAGGTAGTTCAATCCAATGGGTGGTTCACTTCTCACATGTTGTCTTTCGATGGAATTGGAGAATCATCACCCCTCCACACTCTTGTCCATGGATTCAAGTGCACCTTCTTCTCATCAGGAACTGGATCTGGATATGAATGGCAAAATCACACTCTCTTGTCCATGTCCACCTGATATCAATTTGCCCCTCTCGGTTGAGCGCAGTCCCCCTCCACAGCCATGGAATCCTGACCCTTCTGATACAGTGCTGGATGTTGGTCTTGGTGGTGCTCAAGGATATGAGCCTGAGAGCTTTCTCCAACTCCCCAAAGTTGGAAGGAAATGTGCCAAGCGGCTTGATAGCATATGGGGTGCTTGGTTTTTCTTCAGATTTTACTTCAAGCCAGCATTGCTTGAGAAGTCTAAGGCCAAGGTTGTTAGGGACACCAATGGTGTTTCAGGGTTCGATAAGTCTGATATCAAGCTTGATGTTTTCATGGTTCAACACGACATGGAAAACATGTACATGTGGGTTTTCAAGGAGAGGCCGGAGAATGCATTGGGAAAGATGCAGCTGAGGAGTTACATGAATGGGCATTCCCGCCAAGGGGAGCGTCCATTTCCATTTAGCGCCGACCGGGGTTTTGTTCGATCCCACCGTATGCAACGAAAGCATTACAGAGGGCTTTCAAATCCTCAATGTTTGCATGGCATTGAGGTTGTTCCAGCACCCAATCTTATGAGTCTTGATAAGGATGAACAGAAGAAGTGGATTGAACTCACTGGACGTGATTTGAACTTCACAATCCCTCCAGAAGCTAGTGACTTCAGTTCATGGAGGAATCTTCCCAACACGGACTTTGAGCTTGAGAGACCACTTCCTCTAATCAAGAGTGTTCCAAATCCCCTTCCAAAGAAGCTGCTTAATGGATCTGTGCTAAATTTATCAACACATCTATCTAACCTCGGAAACGGTGATGGGATAAACCTATCTTCTTCCATTAGCAGCAAGAAAAGAAAGGACTTTTTCTTTTATGGGAATGATGAAGAATGTTGCTTGGCAGTTAATCCTCAATCCGATCGGATCCCAGATTTGGTAATGCACCCAAGCGAATCACTCTGGTTGAATGACTTCAGTGGGGTGATGAAGAATGTGAGTGGACCAGTTACAGCTTCAAAAACTATTTATGAGGATGAACAAGGTTACTTGATCATTATCAGTCTGCCATTCGTTGATCTTCCCAGTGTGAAAGTTACGTGGAGGAATACCGTCACTCATGGCATCATAAAGGTTTCCTGTGTGAGCATATCTCGCAAGCCCTTCATCAAAAGAAACGATAGGACATTCAAGCTTGCAGAGCCATTGTCAGAGCACTGCCCTCCTGGAGAGTTTGTTCGTGAAATTCCTCTTCCAACTCGAATTCCTGAAGATGCCAACATAGAAGCTTACTATGATGGGCCAGGATCTGTGCTTGAGATAACTGTGCCTAAGCTTCTTCCAGGATCAGAGGAGCATGAAGTTCGAGTTTGCCTTCGCCCGAATGTGGGGAATGATCTCATGTTGACTTGAGTTAGGCACTTACTGAAAAATACATGGCTATTTCCAGCATGGTCCGTTATTCATTGTTCTAGTAAACTTTTGTACCATACTGTGCATTCTATAATACAAATGTATTGCCATATAATTTTTTCCTTCACTAATTGCTGTGCTTCTTGATTGTAAGCGGTCCTCTAAGTTCTATATTCTACCATCCATTCTTCAATGATAACCATTATTCTGGTCCACAACTGCAATTGCAGCAACACATAAATATTTTTCTAATGACCGCAACTGCTCCTGCATCTTGTAATGTCAAGAATCATGATGTAACAGCAACTGTCATCTAGAATCACGGGTCCTTCCTTGCCTGTACTAGTATGCTTTCGATATGTGGGGTCCTGTGCTTCTGAATATTGGCTTCCTTTCTTATCTTGTCCTCTGATATTGGATTCACTGAAATGTTTTCACCCTCTGGATTTTTCTCATCAAGTGTTTGATGTGGTCACACAGTGGAGACCAGAATTAGTTTTATATCTGGTTAAAAATTATGAATTTCAATTTTTGTTTCTGAAGTTATGTACCTTTTGAATTTTAACCTATGTGTGTAGTTGAACCCATTAATTTCAGCTGGGGTGGAAATTTGGTTTAGTCACTTTCACTACAACTAAAGCCTACACAGGCAATATTGATTTTGTGAATTAGAGGATGGCTAATCTCGTCTTTATTTTACTCCTGAGCAACACCTTGCTTGTTTCAACTTTATTGTGCCTAATCTTATTGTTATTAGTTTTTTCTTCATGTCTTTCAATTGTCATTTTTCATCTATAGTTTTAAATTATATTTTAATATTTTGAAAAAATATCAGTAGTTAAATACATGGAGGAATTACACTATATCACTTTGAGCTTAAAGTTATAAAAGTAGATACTTAATTTCCTTATGTTGTCTAAAAAAATTATAAACAAAAATTAAAAGAAATATTTTAAAAAAAATAAGAAAAACGTTTAAACATTTAAATGGTGAGTGTATTTTATAAAAAAAAAAATATGAAAGAGATAAATGTCTACTTAAAAAATATAGGAAAAACATAGAGAATGGGTATTATTTTGTTAAAAATATGTTAATATTAAAAACATGTATTTAATACATTTTAATTGCAATATAATTTACGTATTTAAAGTGAAATTTATTAAAAATTAAGTAAATATTTATGTTATATTGTAGTACTGGTATTATTATACAATGAATTTCTTCATTGGCTAACACATTCTTATAATATTTTGATTCCTTATTCTGAATGGTTATTGTTATAAAGTATTCTTTAATTATGGTATTTTGTGTCTTTAAAAGTTTATGGTAAATGAGAGTATTTCTTAAAGGGTATTTTAGTACGCGTCATTACCATTTCAAACCACTCCTTTCATATTTATTAGTGTGCTCATTTTAGCTTCTTATCCCTTTTAATCTATTTTTTCTTAAAAGAATGTGTTAATAAATAAAAATGATCTTATATCAAATGTATTATAATTGTCTAATATTTATTATGATTTTAAATAAGACATATAATTGGTATACATTTTATTTAAATAAATGTTATCTTGTGTATCACACGTACTAGAATATTAATTACTATAATGTTTACAAAAATTTGCCAGCGAACCGGGTAGCTTTTTCTTGATTCCTTTCTGTAAAATCGAAATGCACAAGTCTTTACCCTACCAAACTTCAAACGAAATTCATCTTTTGTGAATTCAAAATGTTGACCACTAACATTATCTGTATACAGAGGCAAATATACCTTGTATACTGAATTAAATACCCCTAAACTTTTTTTAGCTTCTATGTAAAAAGGGAGAAGACAAAGACTAATTCTAAACCAGATTCATATTAGTTTGAAAAGAGAGAAGAGAAACTAATTTTGTGAAGACTAATTCTAAAACCAGATTCATTTTAGTTAGAAAAGAGAGAAGAGAAACTAATTTTGTGAAGAAGACTAATTCTAAACCAGATTCATTTAAGTTTAGAAAAGAGAGAAGAGAAACAAATTTTGTGAAGAGAAAACTGCGCATTTCACTACGTCCGTAGTAAAAATGTAGAATGCCTCGTGTTTGATAAGGAATTAGCTTGATAAGCATAATGAACCAGAATAGAGAAACAGACACCTGAGGCCTGTATTTGTAAACCACGAAACATGATACACACTGAGAAACCAGAATACAACACAAAAGCTTAAAACCTTGTATCTGTCACAACTAAAATAAAATGGAATAAAAGTGAAACGATACCGACAAACATACTTTCTTAACTTAAATCCAAGAACAAAACAACGTCAAGTGAGTCTTTTTAAAAATAAATAGCAAGCAGGTATTAACTAAATTTAGTCTACTTCCTCGATCTTTGGACCAGCACCACTTCCACCAGCAGGAACATCATCATCCATTGCACCGCCCATGTCTGGACCAGCACCACCCTGGTACATTTTGGCTATGATAGGGTTGCAGAGGCTTTCCAATTCCTTCATTTTGTCCTCAAACTCATCTGCCTCTCCAAGTTGGTTGGTGTCTAGCCACTGGATGGTCTGCTCGACAGCATCCTCGATCTTCTTCTTGTCAGCTGGGTCAAGTTTTCCTCCAATCTTCTCATCCTTCACGGTATTCCTCATGTTGTATGCGTAGTTCTCCAATGCATTCTTTGCCTCTACCTTCTTCTTATGATCTTCATCTTCGGACTTGTACTTCTCGGCCTCTTGAACCATCTTCTCAATTTCTTCCTTTGACAATCTACCCTTATCGTTGGTAATGGTGATTTTGTTCTTTTGGCCAGTAGTCTTGTCTTCGGCAGAGACATTCAAGATACCATTGGCATCAATGTCGAAGCACACTGTGATTTGAGGAACACCCCTGGGTGCAGGAGGAATGCCTGAAAGTTCAAATTTGCCCAGCAGATTGTTATCTCTGGTCCTTGTTCTCTCACCTTCATAAACCTGGATCAAAACACCTGGCTGGTTGTCAGAATAGGTTGAGAAAACCTGTTCTTTCTTTGTTGGGATAGTAGTGTTCCTGGGGATCAAGACTGTCATAACCCCACCAGCAGTTTCCAACCCGAGAGAGAGTGGGGTGACATCAAGCAAGAGAAGATCTTGGACCTTCTCGTTACCCTCACCACTCAAGATAGCAGCTTGAACAGCAGCACCATATGCCACAGCCTCATCTGGGTTGATACTCTTGCAGAGCTCCTTTCCATTAAAGAAATCCTGCAGAAGTTGTTGAACCTTGGGAATTCTAGTGGAGCCACCAACTAGTACAACATCATGGACAGTCCTCTTGTCCATCTTAGCATCTCTTAAACACTTCTCAACAGGTTCCATGCACTTACGGAAGAGATCCATATTAAGCTCTTCAAACCTGGCACGGGTAATGGTGGAATAGAAATCAATTCCTTCATACAAAGAATCAATTTCAATGGTGGTTTGTGCAGTAGACGATAGAGTTCTCTTTGCCCTCTCACAAGAAGTCCTCAACCTCCTAAGTGCTCTTGGGTTGCCACTGATATCCTTCTTGTTCTTTCTCTTGAACTCTTGAACAAAATGGTTCACCATCCTGTTATCAAAATCCTCACCTCCGAGATGAGTGTCCCCAGCTGTGGCTTTCACCTCAAAGATACCCTCTTCAATGGTTAGTAAAGAGACATCAAAGGTACCACCCCCTAGATCAAAAATCAAGACATTCTTCTCACCGACACTGGTAGCCTTCTTGTCAAGACCATAAGCAATAGCAGCAGCAGTTGGCTCATTGATAATTCGCATGACATTAAGACCAGCAATAACACCAGCATCCTTGGTAGCTTGACGCTGAGAATCGTTAAAGTAAGCCGGGACAGTAACAACAGCATTCTTGATCGAAGTGCCAAGATAAGCTTCAGCAATCTCACGCATTTTCATAAGTACCATGGAAGAGATTTCTTCTGCGGAAAACTGCTTATCTTCACCCTTGTAGCTAACCTGAATCATTGGCTTATCACCGGGTCCAGCAAAAACCTTAAAAGGCCACAATTTCATATCACTCTGAACAGAAGCATCGGAGACTCTACGACCAATCAATCTCTTGGCATCTGTAAAAGATACAAAACAAATATATAAACATGTGCATTGTAAATTCACATTGGCGAATACAAGCAAAGGTCTACTATGCTACAAAATGCAACGAGAAAAATACTAAAACAACCGATCTGCAGGACCACGACAATCAATAGCGCATTTCGGGTAAAAATACGTGAAAAAATTTCTTAGTCAAAACAGTCAAATTATGTTAAAAAAAGTCAGAATGAAGACCGTGTTTGAATGAACTTTTCACCAGTGCACAGTCTCCTAATTATCGATGTTTCCAAAAAATGATAAGTAGAGCTTATTATAATTTATAAAAGAAACTCATTTCTCTAAGCGAAGACATAATGAATCCACAAGCACTAAACCTTCTGAACATGTAATTTACATCCAACATACACATTCTTTATACACATACATAAAGAGAACAGCCAAAACACTTTATAAATTGACAGGGACAACATGCGTTCACATCACGACTTCTTCAATACATAAATAATCCGCAGTAAGAAAAGGTGCGCAAGACACCTCAATCAACGTTCAGTATTCAACACCAGCAAAAAATGCACAATATCCATCAAAATGATATCATGCACTGCAAAGTGCAAAGACTTACATGCACATGCATCGGCTAAATAGAATCAAAAACGAAATTTTTGAAAACAATTTTAAAAGAAATTAACTAAAAATCAACAGCCTATTCCAAGTCATACCCGCATGCAAAAGAAAAAATCACAAAGCGTAATGACACCAACAACATCAAACTAAAAACATGCAATTAAAAGAATGTTGGTACTACAGCTATAAGACTGAAGTAAAAGAACTTACCAAAAACGGTGTTGATAGGGTTCATGGCGACCTGGTTCTTAGCGGCATCACCGATGAGACGCTCGGTGTCGGTGAATCCAACGTAAGACGGCGTCGTTCTGTTACCTTGGTCGTTGGCGATGATCTCAACACGATCATGCTGCCACACACCTACGCATGAGTAGGTAGTTCCGAGATCGATTCCAATGGCTGGACCCTCACCTTTGGCGGCCATGGTGAGTTTGATGTTGCGTCGGCAAATGAAGAGAGATCTGAGAGGTTTAGAACCGCGGCTGGGGTTAGAGGTTGAGTACGAAGAGGAAGAACCAAGTATAAGAGTGGGGTTTATATAGGAACCGTTTCCCCTTTGTTAGGGTTTGCGAGTCTTTTCCAGAATGTTCCGAGACCTCTCAGGAACCGTTGGATGTGGCTAATCGTGTTTGGACGGTTGCAGATTTAAACTTTTCCTTGCGGGCTGGACTATTACACATAGAGAGCAGTGGAATTAAAGGTGTAGTCTTGTGTGTATGAACATTTGTTGAATGATAAAGAAATAGTTAATACAATTTAAGAAAAACAATTGTAATTAAAAATATTGTTAAAATATATTATAATAGTAAAAATTGTGTTGATAAAAACCGTAACAAAAATAAACCGCATTTATATTTGTTATAATTTTACTCTGGATAGTATTATTAGAGATAGTAAAATTAACAAAATAAAGTTAATTCAATTTTAAATATAAAAGTTATAAAAAGTATAACAAAAAAATATAAAATATAAAAGATGAAATAGTAAAACAATGTTTATAAAAAATTATAATTAAAACATCTACTTTATTAATGATATGGATGATCATATTAAAAGATAAAATCATAAAATATGTATTATTTTATAGATGATACATAAGTTCACATAGATGATATATTCCTATAAGGCTTAATTGTATTTTTTTTTCTCTACATCGTGTGGTAAATAGTGGTCAGTAGTGAATTTGGTTAGTGATTTTAAAAAAAAATTATTCTATGTTTTGTTAAAATGTATGTAATTTGATCATGTTAAATTAGCATAAACGTTGTTAATTGGTGATGATGTGGCACACACTCTTATGCACACATAGACTTCACGTGTAATCAGGATTGTATTTCAACACCATTATTTTTTCTCCATTTACTGTTTCTCATCAAAGTTACATTTTTAGCCTTATCCAAATAAAACATATTTTACAAAACCTAAATCATCTTATCTCTCCTCTCGTCAAACTCACATAATTGCCATGGCTATCACCACATTTTCCTTCATGTGTCTCCCACTCTCCCTAGTTGCATCTTGAGATACAATGACCTCTCTTGCAAAGCACAACAAAATTGGAATTTCATTTTGGGTATTGTTGAACATTAGGGGTATTGCAAAACATTAGAAATATGATTTTGGGGTATTGTAGAACATTGAGAATTTGATTTTGTGTATTGTAAAACATCGGGCCTTTGATTTCTGAGGGCATTGTAGAACATTTAGAATTTGATTTTTAGGGTCTTGCAGAACTTTGAGAATTTGATTTCGAGTATTGTGTAATATTGGACATTTGATTTGGGGGTATTGTAAAACATTGGAAATTTGATTTTGAGGGTATTGTAAAACATTGAGATTTTGATTTTGGGTATTATAGAACACGGTAAACTTGCACCAATAGCAACACTTCTCTCGAAATTTTCACAATCTCCACCACCAAGTCATCGTCATCGAGATCCTCCCCACCTTTGTCGTTAGTCACCCAATTGCACTGGAGCATGTTGGTTAGACGACCGAACCGCTCTGACTTTGGATTTCGAAGTTGGTTGCGATGCGAATGTTAGTTTAAGGTTACGTTTGTGTAAAGATTCCAATTTGAAGGCTTTGGAAAAAAAATATGACTCCAAATTTGACTCATATTACACGTGGAGTGTACCTGTTAATAAATGTATCACTCTGTCATTTGGGCCTTGTAGTCTAGGATGCTAGTGTAGGGTTGTAAATAGTTAAAGGGGTCTTACTAGGGCTTAAACGGAGTTCATCCAAGCCCAATAGAAACGATAGACGAGTCATGGAGAAAAATCAGGGTTCATCTTTTACATTAGGCACATATTTAAATGTGTAAAGCATAAGTGGACAAGGGACATTTGATCCATCTTGTGGGACACCTTTCTAGGGAGCACATGTGATGAAAACCTGAGAGATAAAGCATTACCTGACCAAGCCCAACCTTTCAGAATGATGACCCGGAGCATGACATAAGATCCAGGGTTAGGTCAGGACCATCCACTAGCTAGTGCCTCAGAGCCTATCATTCCTTATACAATCACTAGGAGCAGAGCCCATGTGATGGGAGTTAAGCATCAACTAGTTTCTTTATTTGTAATTTCAATATATTAGGTTCAAATAAACTAGAGTAGGGTGTGCTTAGTAATTTGAGTATGGTGTGCTTGGTAATTTGAAAAGGGTGTGCTTAGTAATTTGAGAAGGGTGTGCTTAGTAATTTGAGTAGAGTGTGCTTGGTAATTTAAGCTTGTGCCAAGCCCACCTTTCATGACAAGTGTTTATAGGTTTAGGGTTTCTTTAACCTACCTTCTAGAAAACTTCTCACAAATGACACCCCTACCCCTCTATCTTGTTCTCCAATACACTCTCTCATATAAATATAGTGTCTTGTCTCATGTATTTCACACATTGAATTTGGATAGTAAAGAAACTTTGTAAAAGTGTTTTTGTGAGACTTGAGAGTTCTCATAGTGGGTCTTATCTTGAGTGTGTGAGCACTTCAAGTGACGACTCTTTCACCACTCATCTTGGAGTGTCTCCTTTCTCCAAGTGGTGTGAAAACTCTTATTCTTCCACAAGCTTTTTTCATCCCTTCCTCTTTTTATCTTTCTTTTTGTGCCATCCATTTTATTCATCTTTATGATATCATGCTTGTCTTTTAATTTTGGTTATCACTTGTCTTTCTTCATCTTATGTTCCTTCCATTTCCGCAATTTACTCTCATCATCATCATCATCACCATATTGTGTTTTTCTCTTTACCCTCTAAAAGTGAACTTTCACACTTACTTAACCATATCGTTAAGTTCGTGTCTAGTGGATCTTCTTTAGGTTCTCACCTTAAATTGTTAATCTAAAAAATCATAAACAAAAGAGGAACCTCTAAAATGTGTCAATCTAAAATTAACTCACATCACGTGGTATTCAGAGTATGGTTATTTTGTGCTTAATTGCTTTTAAGTTGATTTATGCCTTTAACTTTCAACACATTTCAACTATTACTTTTATCTTCCAGCAATTTCAATTTTGTCTTTAAATTATTGTCATTTACAATTCTGCATTTTTATTCATTAAGCACTTTATATTCTGCTTTTGAATTTTTTGGTGTCAATTTTTTTTCTTATATTTTTTTCTTGAGTCTTATGTTCTTAGTGTTCTACGAGTCTTAAATCCATTCTACTTATTTTTATTTTAATTGTGAAGAGTTAAAGCAAATTAGAAGTTGTTTGAGTAGTATTTGATTTAATTTCAAACATAGAATGCAAGTGTTCATATGAATTAAATCGCAGCCCAATCTCTTGTTTGAAAATTGAAAAGTGAATTAAAAATATAAATGGAAAAATGATATGAAAATTTTGAATCCATAAGAACAAAGACAGAAACAAATTTAGTGCATTCACATTTCAAATTCCTAAAGAGGATTCTAAGTATATGAAAAAATATTTTCATACTTGTGGAATTTAATCCTTCTTACTTTCACAATTTCTAAGGACATTAAACCTTCATAATTAAAGTTTAAGTAAGTGTCTCTGAGTCCTTTTAAGTGTTTTTCTTGTTTGTCTTTTTTAAGTTTTGTCATTATCTTACTTCGGTTTTGGTTTTGCTTTCTTTCTTTTAACTTTTCTTGTATGTCTTCAAATATTTCTTAAGTTTTGTCGGGGGTTCTTTAGTGAGCTAGTGACAAGAGCTTTGACCTCTTTCACTTGAAGTGTTGCTACCAAGTGTAGACCTTTTTTTTTTAGTGCAAATCTTTCTTGAGTGAATTGAAAATTTTCCCTCCTTTACTAAATAGTCGAGTGATACAAGTGGGTGAGTGGATTAAATTTTTATTTTGACTAATTGTTTACTTTCTTTTGTACACAATCATGGGTCATTTGTCTTCAGGAGAGTCTTCAAAGCCACATTCTCCTCAAAGAGCACATATTATGGGGGAGCTTGTAGATGCTAAGAGAAGCTTGGCCCATAAAGAAAAGGAAATGAGGCAACTAGAAGAAAGGATGCAAAGATTAGAAGAGACTCAAGAGAGACAAGCTAGAGAAAGGAGATGGGAGCCTATAAGAGTTACTAGAAATGACATGCACTATGGAAGCCAAAAAGAAGAACAAGATTGGAGAGTGCACAATTTTGAAGAAAGGTGCCATCAACACCAACCACCAAAAAATTATTTTCCTTTTTTAAATAACCTAGTTTAGTGAGGAAAGTGACCATAAATTTTATTTAGGATGGAAAGCTAAAGTAGATCAAATCTTTAATGTGTATGGGGCCGAAGATGACTAAAAAGTTAAGTTGGCTTCCCTAGAGTTTTTAGACTATACCATACAGTAGTGACATCAATTTGTAATAGACATTGGTTTAAACAAGAGGCCAATCATGGTCTCTTGGTATGATTTAAAGGAATGCATGCGCGCACGGTTTATTCCTCCTCATTATAGGAAGGAACTCTTGTTGAAGCTCCAATGACTTCATCAAGGACCAGGATGGTAGATGAATAATTTAAGGACTTAGAAACCACTTTGATTAAAATTAATATGCATGATAGTGAAGAGTCAAAGATAACTAGGTTTGTGAGTGGTTTAAGGAGAGAAATTCAAGATATTGTAGAGTTGTATGAGTACTCTTGATGGCATTCCTATGAGCTCTTCTTGGATTTTTGTTGATGAGGGTGTGGAAGCTTAGTGGATGAGAGTGGAACAAAGTCCTCCTAAGAGGTGTGGTGACCTTGAAGGTGCATGATAGGTAGTGAGGGTTGGAGTGGTTCGGCCATCTCCATTTGGGGGTGAAGTTTGAAGACTAAAAACCTAATTCTAGAGAGAATTTGGCAAGGGAGTAATTTGAATGGCACTTGGGCAGCATTTCATTACTCAAAA
>Ga0123342_1007820_pt1 | contig 13897 bp, 7 predicted proteins | sample Turbeawhitnodule_FD_89960 | JGI IMG/M metagenome (GOLD analysis project Ga0123342, IMG submission 89960) | Root nodule microbial communities of legume samples collected from Mexico - Turtle bean Mexico white nodule | ecosystem: Host-associated > Plants > Roots > Nodule | place: Mexico: Nepantla...
CAAATACAAGCCTACATACAAGATCATCTAAACCTATTACAAACATTACAACAAACTAGCTATTTTTCTACATCAAACACACACTAACTCTAGGTAGAGAAGAGGCTTCATCCATCTTCAACAGAGTTAAGGTAGTGCATTATGAGGCTCTTCGTGCACTGCTTTGCTTATAGTTAGGTTCTTTGTGAAGTGCAGATTGTGAAACAAAGACAATGGTGGTGTTCCTTCAATGTTAGTTTTGAGCGTTTTTTTTGTGTGTATGGATGCACGTTTTGGATTATAAACAAGTCAAGCACATATGTTTACACCAAAAAGCCATGAGAACTGATTATGTATGTCATTTAAGAGGAAAACAACATCGATTATGGGGTTATTTTCAAGGGATAATCGATGTTGCCTCCCCCATAATCGATTATTTGTGTATTTTCTTTAGATAATTGATTATCCCTTGGTGATGATGTTGACCTTGTTTTTTTGTTGATAATCAATGTTGTGGTACATGTTATACATGATCGATGTTGTGGTATGTTTTTTGGATTCTCACTTGGTCACATTCATTACTTTTGTTTTGATGTTTTTTGATTAATTTGGATTTCATTTTTAGTTTTTGGATCAACATAGTTTGGTTTTCATTTTGTATTTTTTTATTTATTTTGGTTTTCAATTCTTTTGATGAGCATATTTTGGTTTTCATTTTTTTTCAACATATTTTGGTTATGATTTTTTATTTTGGTTATTTTGGTTTTGAATTTTGTTTTCGATGAGTATATATTGGTTTAGGGTTCCCATTTTAGGATTTTATTTATTTATTTTAGTTCTCACATCCAACGTTTATGGATGTTGTTTTGTTACAGTATTTATGGTTAGCTGCTACTGGAGTGTGGTTAATAGTTAGTGGTGGTGTAGTAGGTTGTTTGTGGGGTGTGGTTAGTTGTTGGTGGTGGTGTGGTTAGTTGTTTGTGGTAGTTGTATTTTAATTGTATTGAATTTTAGTTTTGAGATAAATATTTTACATAATGGAAGTTGTAATATTATTATTGTTTTATTATGTTGTGTTATGTTTAATTGTCACTTTTTTTTGTTCCTTAACAATTATGTATCATATTTTTGTTTTATTTTCTCATATGGATTATTTTGTGATTGTCAATTAACTTTTTCATAATAGGTTCTAAGTTTACTATCCATGGCATCTTCATCGACGAAGAGGCAAAAAACTCGTAAGGGTAAAGTCGTAGTAGATGATGCTCCAATTGCTACTATCGAACCAATGAGGATTGAAGACGTTTTGGATTATTTGTGGTATTTCAGTTTGAAACATTAGATGGTTGTATTGGAAAAGTGTTTCATGGCAGACCAGTCCTACAACTGAAAGTGATGAATTTTCCATATTTTTCGTAGCTGGGTTTGAGTTTCAACAACATTTGAATTTCCAAGGATTACAACCATTCATTGATCTGAGACTTTCATATTATGAGGACCTCGTCAAAGTGTTTTTTTTCAAATATGAAGTTCACACCACAAGGTTACCTTTCTATTGAGATTAACTCACAGAGGATTATAATAAGACATATGGATTGGATAAATGTGGCTAATATTAAGTATCATGATACTTTGTTAACCCCTAGTACCATCCCAGAGCAGCTACATTATGATCATCAAGTGGCGCTATCAACCATAACAAGATAAGAGGTGCATGATCAAAATGTAAGAAATGTAGGTAGTTTGACTATGAATGACAAATTACTTCATTACACATGAGTGCACATGTTGTGTCCTCGAGTGAGCAATTTCTCTCAATTGTTGCATAATGATATTTTCATATTATGGTACGCCAAAAGTAATATAACAATTAACTGACCCAATACATCATGCAACACATGATCAAATGTTAGGACAACAACATGCCTCTTCTGTACGACATTTTGATAACACCAATCATGATGGTCTATAACTTGGACTTGATGAACGAATTATCCATCATGCTATCGTGGGATTCCCATTTCGAGAAGAAAACCATGAAGAAGTTTAATATCTTTCAGGTAAATGGTGTCTGACAACTTGGTAGGTATGACGAGCAAGATGAAGAAGATGATGAAAACCTACCATTACCAAAAGACCATGTTGAAGGCGGTCGACCTCAACCCCCATGATGTTCTAATGTTAACCCAAATTTAGGACAGGATTCAAAACATTCAGGAAACTATGATGAACATGAGGATAATACAAAGTTGAACATGTTCGACACATGTTTTGACATGGTTGATCAAAGGATGGACCGACTAAAATAACGAATTAATAAGATTGAACACCATCAACAACAATGATTATGTTTTTAATGTGTTATTACTATTTTCATCCTAAACATTATTACATTTGTCAGTTGTTTGTTATATTCTCACCGTGGAACTAAAAGTAAATGTCTTCAATATTCATTTTATTGAATTTTAATTTTAAAAAAGTTTTTTTTTTTCAATTTTTAATATTACAAATTCAATTTATAATGTAAAAAATTATTTTTATGAAAACTTTTCATGTTCCAAAAATAATAAGTAATTCATATTTTTCCAAAATTAATTATTCAATGGTACTAAAAATAATTTTCTAAATTTTAATTAACTAAAATATTTGATTAATAATATTTTAATTTAAAAAGATATAATTTATATTTTTTAACTGAATTATTTGATTACTAATATTTTAATTTAAACAAAATTTGTATATAGATAAGTAATTCATTTTTTTATTTTTAATTAATTGTAATATTATATTTTTTAATTAAATAACTAATTAATTATTTACAAAATTTTAATTAACTCACATCTATACAAAAATACCACATATTTCATTATTTAAATATTTTTAAAGATAGGGATAAATTTGTAAACTTACTATTTATACATTTTAAAAAAATTAAAAAAAAAATTCACAATCATCACATTACTCACAAACTTCAATAAACATTCCCCACATATTTACTCTACATACCTTAATCCAAACAATTTGTTTTTCATACTTTCCTCTCAAATCCTCACACAGTCTCACAAATCCAGACTCCCTAATCCAAACACACTATTAAGGATTGAAAGAATAAGCTCATGTAAATATTACACAATAAGCTTTGGTCCTAATAATGAGAATCCTATATAAATATGATTTGAAAAGGATATATAAAAAAAAGGAACGAATTGGATTTCAAAAGACTAGCAGGTTTGATGAATGAGTGGTTTGGTTGAGAGATGAATGTTCTACCTAAGGCGTATAGAAGTGAGAAATTTGATTGCTAACATTATTTGAAATATTATTGGTTTTTATTTATAATAATACCCGAATACTAATTCGATGCTGAATTTTGTTTGTGGGAGGTAGAATCTAAAAGACTTTCTGGTTTTATTCTGATTTTTAAAATATGTTGAATATTGAAGGATTGTTTGCCTATTGAGTATCATTTTGTGCCCAAATTTTTAGGATAGTGTTAGGAATCTTATAAGTTGTTCTGTTTATTTAATTTATTTATTGTTAAAAAAAAAACAGTATGAATGTTGTTGTTGCCAGGGATCTGTGAAGAAATATAGTTGTCAGGGTTAATGTGTTGTATTTTCAACTCCCCTATCAAGAAATTTCTCTTGATTTCTCTTTACATAAATACATCATAAGGATCCCCTCACGTGTCATGATAAAATATATATTAATTTTGTGTTAGAGTTTAGGATGTTAAGAAAAACTAATTTAATTATATTAGGATTATAAGAAATTAGATAAAAACTTTTTCTTACCGAATTAATGTATGTTTTATGAAAAATATACTTTGCCAAATTGATTTCCACCCCCTGTACTAATGTTGTACATCTATCACAATATTTTCAAACAATATCCTAAAACATGTGGAACTTTTCCTTGAAATCACAACTTCTTCAAAATAAATAATTATTATATATCAGAGTAGGAAAATGTTTTTATACTATCAATAAATTAAGATTGGTTTTACTATAGTTATCACTACTCAGTAATTATTATTATAAAAAATAATTTTATTATATATAAAAATAAATAAATAATTTTAATTACTTGGTTTCATCTATCAAAACCGAAATTTCATATCTGTGCCTTAAACTACCTTAACGGAATCACATCAAATAAAAATAATAATATAGTTATTGTAGTATAACATATTAACATAGTATATGGGTTCTGGAGGAACAAAATTTTACTCTTTTTTTTTTCTTTATTACATGTCTACCACATAATAATATACATACATATATATTATGAAAGGATATTTGACAGAGTAAAAGTAATCGATGGGAAGAAAGATAAAGACTCAGTAGTTTAATAGTAAAATATTCTATAAATATATTGCATGAACGTGAAGGTATGCTGGATCACAGTATTATTCTTGGTAAAAAACCTCATTATATATACATACATATACATATATCCTTTAAAGCATATATTAATAATTTTTATTATCATGAGATGTCTCCTTTTCATCATCTTATTATTATTATTATTATTATTATTATTATTATTATTATTATTATTATTATTATTATTATAGTGCATGAATTTGAAAATTAAATTGGGGCTTACATTATGGTTTAATTATTGTTGACGTGTGTGGGTAATAAGTATGTGATAGATGGTTGTTTAACTGTAATGAGAATATATAGAGGAACAATTAAGGTTAAGTGGGGTGAAAAGGTAGGGTGTGTCGTTTAGAAATGGTTTGAGGAAATGGTTTGAGGTGTGATAATAATTTGGGTAGAAGAAGGAAACTAAATTGACAAGGTCCCTTTATGAATAATAATTGCAGAAAGAAGAGACGAAGGTCTCATCAAACTCTCTTTCTGAATAGGAATCCACTTTACTCGATCTCAAACCACTCCTCATGCCTTTCACTTCCCCCTTTCAGCTTATCAACAAAACCCAACCCTCTCCTGTTACCATATTTTTCCAAAAGGGAAATAACGAGAAAAGATAACTACTACTATAACACACAACAAACCAGGATACATTCATTATTTCACCTACTACTCACATATCCATTCTCACTCCCAATCGCTTCAAAAATCAATCACAACAAATATATCATGGATCCATTCATTTTTTCTTTCTTCCACATCTTTAACGTCACGCAGTGAATAAAAAACCTTATCTAATTTCAAATATAGAGAGAGTAAAAACCATTACAAAATGAAACCAACGTAATACAAGTTAAGAAAACATGCGAGAGTAAATATAAATAAGGGATATCAGTTATACTAAAACATTAGTAGTTTGAGATTTTGGACTGAACCTAGCTAGCACTTCATAATTACTAAACCAAACCACATCATAAATTCCGTTCTCATCAGCCCTAACAAAAAGATAGAAAAAAAGAAAGAAAGAGAAAGACCCTTCCACTTCCGTAGCACATAGTAATGAAGAAATTAAAACGTTTGTAACCTTTTAAAGAAAACAAAGTAACGACGTTAACGTGGAGCTTAACGAATGAGCGTGTTCACAAGCGGAGAGTGAGGTCGATGTTGACGTGGTCGGAAGCGTCAACATTGTGGGAAAGGACTTGTTGTTGTTGGGGTACGGTGGAAGACGCGGCGTGGAACGGAACGGGAAGGGTGGCGGCGGTCACGTAAGGGTGGGTGGTTTGGAACTGCAGGGGCTCCATGTCGAGCCAGTAGGGAGGGTGGAAGAAGAGCCCGGTGGTGGGCTCCAGTGGCTCCAGCATGGGCCTGGGCCTGGTTTCGGTTGGCTTGAGTGTAGGCTCCAGAGGCAGCGGGGGCGGCGGGAGAAGGCCGTTGGTTTGCCTCCTCGCGGCGGCTCGCTCCAGCTTGTGGGCGTTTTGGTGGCCGCCGAGGGCTTGCGAGGTGTAGAACTTGCGGTGGCAGAAGTGGCATTGGAAGGTGCGCGTGGTGGCTGCGGTGTTGGTGGTGGTAGTAATGTTGGCGGTGGTGGAGGGTGGTGGTAGTGGTCTCTTTACACCAGCGTTTGAGGGCTGCTTGAGGAACTCGTACATGGCTGTTGGGTCTGCCATTGCAATGTTGTGTGTTAGTGAGAGTGAACAATGTGAACAGAGAATGGAATGAATGGTTTATATAATGTGAAGGGGGAGAGAGGGTTAAGGGTTTATTCTTGTTGTAAGTTTTGGTTTGTATGTGAAGCAACCTTCTTTTCTCAGGGTTGGGCCAATATGATTGGTTTGCATATCAAATTACCGATTTGCCTACCCTCTGGATAATATCCTTCCGACAATGTTTCCCCATCACCCGCCCTAAAATAAACTTTTTTATATCATTAGAGGGAAATTCATTTTTATTTAAATAGGGCTTATGAAAAAAAACATATTGGAGAAATAATGATTAAACTAAATGCTGTGTATGAAGCAAAATTATATATGGGTGTGGTAAATTAACCGAGCAATGCGCATATTCCGATAATGATAGCAGATTTTGAGGTGCAAAAAATGGCCGCGAAAGATGGCTTTTCTAACAAGGTAATGTACTCGTAATGTTAGGGAGAATGAAGAAAACAGAAAAAAGGAGTTTAGATATGCGTTGGCGACGCAAACTAATGTGAGTTGGTTTTGGGTTTATTATATATGAAAATGGTTTTACTAATATGTTGTTAGAAAAGTGAGTGAGGCAACTTAAGGACTTTTAATGTAGAGAAAGTGGCATAGTTGTTTGTTTGGTTATTTAAATAAGAGTGAGTTTGTTGTTGTATTTGGAGGTGAAAAAGAGAAATAGTATTGGAATGGAGGGCAGGGTGGGAATAAGATAAAATGGTAAGAGGAATAAAAGGACGTGACGTGAGTGATATGCAGAAAAGGACAAGAAGTGGGAGCACTTAGTAGTAGTAGTAGTACAGACTACAGTAGCAGTACCCTGGGTGTGTGTGTGTGGAGGTGTGAGGAATGAGAGTGCAGTTAGGATGAGAGTGTTCCCGTCTGATTCTGACACCGCACACACATACACACACCCCGCAACTCGCTTTTCTCTCAATATGTCACCCTCTCATTATTCGACACCTCACCAATACGGTTAGGCCATGAGCTACCTTGCTCCCTCTAGGGGCCACGTATGAGAGAGACATAATAAGGTTTCTCTTCCAATGCCAATCGTAGTTTGTTTATATTGTTTAATCTATGGGGGAACGCTGATGGGACATTTGATTAGATTATCAAAGTGATTGAGGTTTGCCTGGTGTGGTCTTGTGTTGTGTTGTGTTGTGCTGTGTTGTGGTGCATACAGTGTAGCAGTAATTATTCAATCACTCTTCTTGGTTAATTAAAGTTGCGAGTCCCAAGCCAAAAGCCAAAGCCAAAGTGCGTTTGATGCCACATTCTCTCAGTGCAATGCAAAGATGGCTCATGTCATCTATAGATAGGTCTGGCTTCACTTCCATGTTACCCTAATGGGTTTGTTCTATGATGTTAAGCCTCCATATTCCACCCTCTCACACACTCTCTCTCCGGGTGTGAAATCGCGTGATGTATAGAATAACGGCATCATGCAGGTTTTTGTGGTCATATGAAATTTGGCTGTCACGTTTTCTTTAACTAGCTAGCTACGACTCAGATAAGACGCCTTATCTCATGCATTAATTACCCTCTCTCCATTTTCTCATCTACTTTTTCTCAACTAATTTTAAATTATATAATAAATCAAATCACCTTTAATGTTCTTCAATTCAGAACTATATTCTCTTTTTTCATATGCCTTTTCACAACTAAATCATTCTCTACTTAATTAATAATTAACTTATTACATATCAAACCAAATGAGATACTTAATACTATCCTAATTCTTATACAAGTGTAAAAAATCATTTTCCCTAACTACAAACCAAAACTTAACAACAAATTAAGGCTTCAGCTTTTTGGCACATAGCTAGTTATGCTGCGAAATTCTGCAAAACATTGTTATTTACAACAATCAAATAGGATAACCCTTTTTGCAATCTTCTTGTCAACCATATAATGAAAGACTAAACAACTGAAAAGTAGAACTCAAATACTTTTTTTATTTGCAGTGCATGGAATCAACTTTTTTTACATACAGAATACACTATGATCAAAATTAACAATAAAAAATATTTATAAATATATAAATTATATTTCTATTCACATTATATAATTTAAATTGTTATGTAAACTTGTTTTTAATTATTAAAAGCTATTTAAAATTTAATTTAAAGATAGAACTAAATTAGGATAGGATATTAAGAGTAATAAGCAATTTCCCTGATTTAATAATATTAAAAGTAATAAAGTATCCGTCTTTCTTCTTAATTTTTTGGTTAGATGGTTTTAATAATATTCATTTGATCACACATTTCAAATAGAGATAATAGAAGTTATTGAACCCTAATACTAAGTTAAAATGATAAGTAACTAAAATTAAATATATGAATAAAGCTAAAAGAGGGTGGTTTAAAATGGTTGAGAAAAAAATATAGAGAAACGTAAGTATTAATTAAATTAACAATATATACTGATTTTTTTTTATAAGAAGCCAATTAAAGAATAAAAAAATAAGTTAATAGAGAAACTTATAGAAAATGTTATATGGAATGAAAAGTATGTGCTTGTATAAGAAAAATATATTGTCTGTTTTCATAATGTAAATATTTTTATTATGATTGATATATAGAAAAATCAGAATTTTTAAAGTATTAGTATGTACCCAAAATGTTCTTTTTACTTATTTATACATCTTAGAATAAAACTCTAATGATCAGTTTAAATTTACTTTTTTTGCATACAAAAAAAAAAATATTATAACCTCAAGAAACATGAGTGTGCGAGAAATACATTAAATAATTATAAAATTACATCTTAATTTTTATTTTGTCACATTTTTTATATTTTATTCAAGTTTCCATATTCTCCTAAAACAATAAAGATTATAACTTAATTGTTTATTACTATATATGAACTGTGGTAAAAAAAATTAGGATCTTAATTCGATTTCATCTCATAGATAAAATAAATATCTAAAACAAATCCCATATTTGTTTATTTTCTTTTAATTGTAAGTATCTATGATGTATCTAACTACATTGTTAGCGTTATCTGCGTCAAGTTGTGACGTCAATACGAGAATGGCACGCGAGACCAAAATATCTCCTATTTTCATCTCCAATGCAATAAATAGTCATGTAAGGCTTAATGTCTTGAAAATAATTAATTTCAATAATCAAATTTGATTATTATGTAAAAATGCTAGCGAATTGAATAATAATATTAAAGTTATAAAGTTGTATCAAAAGGGAATATTAAGTGTGCTACTTAGTGGGGTCACCTAAATTGATTAATTACTTAAATAATATTACATTAGTAATTATTAGATAAAACGTTAAGGAAGTATTGAGATTTTTTTTAAAATTAGACCTATCTAAGTAAAAATTCTTTTAAAATATTATAAATAAGTTAAATTTATGATATAGATATTGGTAATTTATTATTTATTTATTGATTTAAGTGTCAAACTATCTTTGCACGTACACCACTATATCCTAATGAGTGAAGTGTGAATTAACATCTTAATAATTACGATGAAAATAAGCAACGATCAAGTTGAGGACATGTGTTGGTAAGAACATATTGATCCTTAATATTTGTCTTCTACCTTATAGCTGAGTTGGACTTTGAAGATCGTATGGTATTTATAAGAAGCATAACTAACAATTGTTAGAATTAGATGCCTTAAACAAGAGGGGTGTTAATTGTTTTTTAAAGATTTTCGAGTATTGAATGTAGAGTGAAAAGCTATGAAGAATTAATCAATTAAAAATTTGTTCAACCAAGTAGAAACAGTTTAATGAGTGTAGGGATAGAGAGATTCACACAAGATGTTTATATTGGTTCACTCTTAACCAAGAGTTACATCTAGTAGAATTCACTATGTAATCAAACCTAGATTACAAACCACACACCAAAAGTAATGATTTTGAAACACACACCACTTTTGGAAAACCACACAGTTTTCATAAACACCTTCTGAAACTGCACCACACCAGAACACAGAAATACAATGCTCAAGGAAGAAGTGAATAGAATACACCTGGGTAAATCAAAGATTAAAGTTCATAATTACAAGACCCAATCATATTCCACACTTGAAATGATCCAAAAGCTTTTTGAAATCTTGAAAACTATTTTTTTAATAATCTCTCTTTCTTAGTTAATGCATAGGAGCGTAAAATAACCTTTTATACTCCAATCAAATGGTCAAAGCATTTAAAATAAAAAACCAAAAGCAATTGAAATCATTTAAAACAAATTAGAACCACCTAACAAAATTTTGTCAAGGTTTTCAGAAAAACAACCAGTTGAATTCTTGAAACAATTGGTTGAATTAGTTTGACAGCAAAGTCAAAACAAAGCCAAGCTTTCCAAACTCATTTCAAAAGCCACTAAGTGTCAAACAATCGGTTGAATCGACATTTCAACAGGTTGAAATTTCACGCTATTTAGAAAACTCATCTTTTCAAAAAGATTAATATTCAATTAACTTTGGATCATCTTAAAGAGTGAATTAACAATTTAAAGACTACTAGACAACATACACACAATTAGTAGCAAGGTCTTCAAGCTTTCCACTTGGATTTGGAGTCATCAAAACACCTTGTTCAACAACAATGAGAGGAACCAAACACTAGAGACACAAGAGAACCACGCTAGTGAGCATTGCTAGTTTAGCTTCAAAATGAGCTTTCCAAACTTAAGAAGCAGAGCGTTAAAGATATGAACACTCTTAGAGATAAAAATGCTTAGGTGAGGAGGACGTTAGAGGAAACCTCCAAAGCCCCAAAACAACAACTATGACAAGGTGGGTGGAGAAGTGTCAAGTTATTCTAGGTCATCCTCATCTCAAGTACATTAATACCCCTCTTAGACCAAGGTTGAAAGCATCCAAAAATGGTCTCGCATATTCATATGTCAGCCCATACCTCTTTAACAAGTAAAGGATCCCGATAACACCCTTCCGTGGATGGAATAATGGAAACTAATTTTGTACTTCACTACATCAGAATCATCATTTGTGCTTGGAAGACTCGTAAATGTTCCTTCGGATTCGTTATTCCCATAAAGTAGTTAATTTTGGGCATAATATAATGGTGTTGAATGAATTCTTCAAAAACTACTTGAGAGAATGGTTGAGTGTCATGTGGCATTGGAATTAATTCAGCCTCGATCTTCAAACTATCTAGTTATATGATGTTGTAGTGTTTGATGTAAGTTAACATTTGCTTTTTGCATCTCCTCTTGCATCCTGAAGGCGTCTTCCAACTATCGACGAGTTTCCTCGACTTCTTGGTGAAGGGCTTCCTGCTCTAGTTGATCTTCATCTACTTGTCTACGTAGGGCCTTCCTTTCTTGCTGATCTACTTCAACTCTTTGTCGTGATTCTTCATTTCCATTTTTCTTGTTATGCGTTATCTACAATATTTTTCGGGGGGTAGGCATGTCATCATTCTCCGTATCTGGTTGGGTTGTTTGTCTATAATTTCTCATAATGATTCTTCACTACAAAAAATATCACTTTTAGAGACCACCCAATTCGGTCGCTAAAAGCACTATAATCGGTCACTAAACGTATCTGCGAACGAAACAGTCACCAAATAAAGATGAAAGCGAACACCCTAGTCGCAAAGCCTTTAACGACCGAATTACAAATTGGTCGCTAATTTGCAACCAAAAATTTGGTGGCTAAATCAGTCGCAGAAAATTTGGTCACCAAAATTCAGAGACCAAATTAGCAACCGAAATTTCGGTGGCTAAATCGGTTGTAGAAAATTTCGTCAACAAAATTTAGAAACCAAATTAGCGACCAAACTATTTTAAAAAAATCGGTGGCTAAATGAAGACCCTTATAGCGACTAATTTGATTTCGGTGGCTAAATACTTTTATAATTACAGCGACTGTTTCTATTTCGGTCGCTAAACAACAACTTTGTAAATATAGTCACCAATTGGTTTTGGTGGCTATTTTTATATGTATTATTTAAACCAAAAAATTTAAACCTGCTTATAGTACTCAAAATTCAATAAAGGTAAATAGGAATGAACTTCAAATACATAGTTTAAGAAGGAGTTGTACTCAAATTAAAAGTAAATCGTATTACACAACGAAAATTATTGACAACTAGTTAAAAGAGTCAAATCTATTATATAATTCAACATACAACTAATCTTCTTCTGAACTGTCATCTCTAATGTGGTCTCCTTTATGATGTCCACTGGTAGTAGGATCTAAGGAACCTGATATGAGATTATTCATTTGAATGTGTTGTATGATGAGTTGCATCTGCTCATTTTGCTTGTGCATCAGCTCATCTTGTTTGTGCATGCGTTCACTTTGCTCTCCATGTTTTCATCCATAACTCCGTCTTTTCTTCAAGTGTCCGCTCCTTGACATGTTTTGTCATAAGTTCATCATTTAGCTTTTGAATAATCTCACACATTTCTTCTATTTGATGGAATATTGAAGTTTGGCGTGTAGCAGAGTGAACACTTATTGAACTATTAACCTTTTTCTCAATACACCAAGACCATAGACATTCCCTTTTTTATTTCCACCTCAAACAACATCAATGTATATTTCATTGTTATCAATAGATGCAACATGAGAGTTTTGCAAAGATGCACTTTCAAGCATTTGCTGTTGTTGGACTACTTCTCGACATTTCTTATATTTCTCCTGAAAATGAGTCAAATTGATAATTGTGAAGAAAACATATAGTAAAATTAAATTATAACTTCAATTTTAAACATACTGCAAGGTCACGAGTCTTGTCACTGACCCATTGTCCAGTCTTTAATTTCTTCGTTCTGTCTACAACCTCCCAAGCAGTTGGTTTTCGTTCAAGCTCCTTAGTCTATATAAATTTAATAAAAAGATATAATAGATTGTATTTAAATTAAATATAGAAAGAGAAAAAAATATAATAATATTACCATTTTCTCAAAGTGAACTGCGGCAGATATGGAACCACCAGAGTAGGCTGAGGCTCCCTTCTCAACAACCCAATTCGCCTTGGCAATAACACTCTTATTTTGGAATTCTGTAGAACTCCAATGTTGATCCAAGGTTGTTCGAACAAGTGTTGGAATCCAAGTTCGCTTATCTTGACCATCCCTAACTTTACTCATAGCATTTTTAAAGATACGGGAGGCTTTTGTATCAAAAATGGATCTAAGGGTTCCATATCCCACCTATTCTCTTTCTGCATGAAAAATAAATTAGAAAACAAACATTGTAGAAAAATAAAATAACATTTTAAATATAATCATAACTCAAATTACCTTAAACTCTCCAAACCATCTATCTCTAAGCTCAATACGAACCTTCTTCCAAGTGGGACTGGGTTCATCATATTTTTGCTTGATGATTCGTGAGATTACATTGGAAGGTCCATTTGCTGGTGAAAAACTGTGTTCAAAACATATTATCAAAATGATATATGAAAATCAGAATATATTGATGAATTAGAATTAGATTAAAATATACTTACTCTCCTTTTTCTACATGAAGCCGGGGTCTTTGATCATCAACTACATTGCTAGACTCATTGTCAGGTGTAATAAAGTCTTGTATCGGTGAAGGTTAATTCATAGTTGGCTCTATAGAAAAGGTAGTAGGATTTGATTCTCCTACATGATGTTCAATATCTTGTTCTTGAAGTGTAGGAAGTGGGGGTCCTTCATAGATAGGATGTGTAGACTGTTGAATAAACTTTAAATGTTAGTTTGTGTGTTTTAAAATTAGAAGTTACTAGAATATTATAGAATGAAGGTTTGGATAGGTGAAAGGTCAAAAGTTGTAAGTGGGTTTTTAATTATGTTGTTAGTGGGATTTTAAGGTCATAATGTAGATCTTTCTAGAAGAGCTTCCTAAAG
>Ga0123342_1007821_pt1 | contig 13896 bp, 4 predicted proteins | sample Turbeawhitnodule_FD_89960 | JGI IMG/M metagenome (GOLD analysis project Ga0123342, IMG submission 89960) | Root nodule microbial communities of legume samples collected from Mexico - Turtle bean Mexico white nodule | ecosystem: Host-associated > Plants > Roots > Nodule | place: Mexico: Nepantla...
GGGGGGGTTGGGAATGGTTCTCCTTGGTGGGGGGCCCGGGGGGGGGGAGGGGTTTTTGCCAAGACCACCCCCCCCCCCCCCCCTCCCCGTGAGTGAGAACGCTAAGGTTGAACGAAACAGTTCACCAGGGAAATCCTCCTTTGCCTTTGAGCGAAGATGAGGTTAGTGCTCGGGCGTAGTTGACTACTAGTGGACGTGGGGCCACGTAAGCTGGGTCCCACGAAGCGGCCAGGGCCAGCGCTTTGTAGACGGCACACCCAAGGTAGGAGTGGTCAGACCTCGGTCAAGTAAGGTGGGTCCCACAAGCAGTACGCCCAGGGTGCCTCACAGATAGTACGCCCAGGGTGTCGAGGAGTGGTCAGGCATCGGCCATCAGGATATGCTGACGTGTCCTTGGACCTCGGCGAGTCAAACAGCGGAGCTGGGCCACGAGAGGTGGATCCCAGACCACACACCAGTTATCAGTTAGGGAGAAGCCTAAATCACAAGGGGCCCATACGTGTGGTGTGGATGACGCGTTCAGGCGTAACACAGGTAAAGAGCCACTGGAAAAGATATGACCCGTAAGGGTCACGTTCCAGGAGTGAGCTGCATGCATGGCACGTGAACAGCTAGGACACTCCAGGACAGATGGCCCCAGAGATTAGGTGCATGAGTTGGTACCCAGGTGGTCATCCCGCCAGAGGTTGCACTTCAGTAAGGGAGCCTTAAGTGCTAGATTGCCCTAAGAGTGGGTGATAGCGGCACTAAGGCACTCCCTCAGTAAACCTAATTATGGTTAGCGGAAACCGTGAAAATCCTAGAGTATATAAAGGGTATTATCAAACCTAATAAGGTACGCACAATTTTACGCGATTCATACGCAGCTTTATACTACACACACAGGGAGCTTTCTACAACTTACCTTTGGTGTTTCCTAGCCCTACACTGACTTGAGCGTCGGAGTGCAAACAGCCTCTAAAGCGCCCTTTGTCTTTGTTTTTTCAGGTGTTTGATCAAGAAAAGGAACGAATGTAGATGCGCGAGGATAATCGAGTCAATCGGCAAGAACCGTATCTAAAATTAGTTTCTATTTAATGATTATTTTTGTAGATAAAGTTTATAAAATGTCTCTAATTTAGTCAAATAGTAACTAATAATTTTAGTGTCTATAATTAGTTTTTATTTAGTGATTTTCTAGTAATGAATTATTTCTTCGTTAACATTAATTAAGATTTTTTTAATTAATGTTAATCAAGATATTTTATTTATTCTAATGAACCTATTATTTGGTCTATATAAGTTAGAATTTCTTAGTTAATATTGATAAAAAAATATACTTTTTTATTAATATTGTTGTGATTTGTATTTAGTAGTAATTGAAATACTTAATATATTAAATGAGTACACTAAAATTTAATAAATTTGTACCACCTTATCAAAAAAAATATGTTAAAACCAAAACAATTCAAAAATAAAAACAATTAAATTTTCTAAAAAATATAAAATTCTCTGCCGAACATATCATAAAAAATCCTCATCCTTAAATAACTTTGCTGAAAAATGTGAAAGTTATGTTTATTAAAATAACTGGTCTGAAATATATTTGTGGCTGTTGCTGTTTAGATCTGTAGAATATAGCACGTCATGTTATATTATGTAAAATTTCTGGACTGAATAATGCTGCTTTATTGAGATTGATTAAGTTTGACAAAATGTAGAAATCAATAAAACTGGAGAAAAAAATGTGTAAAAGAATCGTGATTTCTAATTTCAATAAGCTTTAACGTTGCTTGCGTTACTCTACAATTGCCGATTACATCCATCGGTTTCTAAATTTCCTGGTGTAACTTTTTTTTTGTCTTTTTTTTTTGTTTGACAATGTTTCCCCTTTATCCCCGGAGTGCCTGAACGCACAAGAACAAGAAAAGAAAATAAATGAACCCCGCTAATATTACAAATCTCACCCACTTTTTTCTGTACAGGTTTCTCACCAACAAATGGAGAAGGTGAACTCAACAGCCTTCTGAGCAGATATCATCAACTCATTCTCAGCCATGGTCGTGAGCATGTTCATTGTTTCACCTCTTATATCCGAAGTGGCAATCCAAAATTTTGGAAAGTTCTAATTTCCCCTCGAAGGCCGGCAGTTACAATCACCATACCCCAGGCTGACATTTTTTGACTTGCCCCATTAGAGAAATCCATACTGACACGAGGGCTTTGGTTTCTTGCAGCCAGAAGAAGCTTTTCCTCTGGCCATGTTGCAGAAATTCTATCAAAAAAGTAACTATTTGTGGCACTTGCAATGGTTGCATGGCGTGGACTATTGTTGTAACAAGATGCAGGTCTTGAACCCTCGGTGACAAAGTTTTCCTCTACAGGGGTAGGAGGATGATTGGCTGATGAGACTTCATCGGCGTTGTTATCAAGCTCGGGTTGTTCTCCAGAAAATGTATCATGCATGTCCCATGCATCACCCATACCAGGCCAGGGAATGGCCACTGACACGTCTTTACAGTGAAAATGTTCATATGATCGTGTGACAGTGACGCCTTTGCTTCTGTTAGGCCTGCAATCAGCCTCATTTTTCCAGATGTATACATGGGAGTCCTCACTTGCTGCAACAACATATTTACCATTTGTTGTGAGGGATGCTGAAATTGGGCTAGTTGCATTCCGAAAGCCTGCACAAAACTTTCATCAGTTTGATCAGCAGCAAGGAAATAAGAATACTGAATACTTGTTGCCATTTTAGACTAAGTTGATAAGCTAGCAAGACCGCAACCTTTTCATCTGTCCAAATAAATATACCATATACGTCTGATAAGAAAGAGACAAATATCCTCCCACTCCACAAAAACATAAATAAAAATAATCAATTTTTTCTTTGACCATAGAATTAATAAAACAAATTTTGATGCAGATAAAAGCAGTGTACCAAATGGTTTGTTATACTATGTTTAAAGAAATTTTCACTTGATATAACTACATACCTTTAAACTTATGAATCAGATCAACACCATCAACCACCCGTATTCTTGAGTCAGCAGATGTGATAAGTACTTCTGATGAACTACCAGGGGCAAACTGTTCAAAAAGTTCAGATAGGAAGACAAACACAAAGTCAAAGCAAATCCACTGTGTACGCCCTCCTATTTTATTTTACTTTACTTTTTCCCCATTCAATGTTTTGGATGGATACAAAAAAAAAGCAGTTTATCTCATAAAGCACAGCAGTAAATCATTATTCATTACATTACCTGGAAACCAGTAATTTTCTTATGATGTGATTTCTTTTTCTTGTTTTGCAGGTTGATCTGACTTTTCTGTTGCAACTTATTTTCTGAATGAAAAAACAAAACGATAATCAGTGGCCCCACAATCACCAGAATATAGGTAAATAGACAGTTTTAAAAATAAAAAGCATCTCACAATACCAGATGTATTATATAAATGGCAGCTACCCTTGTATGAACCAACCAGTGCACCCTGCACAGACAATTTAACTGAGTTGAACATAAAATTGTACTTCTGAGTGTTCAAAAAGATGCATATTAGCCTAAGACCAACCTGACCATCAGGTGTATAACAAGCAGCAGTGACCATCTCATGCAGATCTGTCCAATCAACAACTTGTCGATCAGGAATGCTCCATATGCGAACCTTAGCATCCAAAGATCCACTAATGAAGTATCTATCATCAACAGGATTAAACTGGATGCAAGTTACTGTGCCAGAGAGAAAGAAAGATAGAAGCAGAAGTCTTTAATTAGCAAAGAACAAAAACGGTGGCAGTAGGGAGGTAAGGGGATTAAAATCTAATCCACCCTAATTGACATCAAAGAAGAACTCTTGAACAATTAGTACCATTTGCAGTAGAGACAATATTTTAATAAAATTGCATGTATGCCACAATGTGATTACCCAATCCTCAAAAAAGGGATATCTCGAAGAATATTGGATAGGGATAGGATGAACTTAGAATCAGATAAAGTTTTTAGTAGGGAACAGGGAGAATAAACAATCATAAAAAGTAAAAACACATAAAAGTATGCGAGTGATCTGTCATTGACCTTAATTAATCCATATGACTTCCACTCAGATTAAGGGAGAGTATTGCAATATGTAATAACTGCATTTACTCACCATAGTCACTGTGTGAAAATATTTTCAAACAAGACTTGCTAGACAGATGCCAAAGCCGCACAGTTTTGTCCATTGAAGATGAGAGCAAGTGCTGAGCAAAATTGGGGGGAAAAAGTATTAAAAGGATGATCACATGCATTTTAACTCATTTGTAGAATAGATTGCACAGCTTTTTCACAAATATTGAAATTTTAAAGATTTATCAACAGACATTAATAATAAAGATCTCTAAATAAATAAATATAAGATATCTCCAATGGAAGATTTTCAAAGACAACATTTTGGCCTGCAATAAATATCAATCATTACAATTCATCCATAAAATTTCAATCACTCCAAAAGGTGCTCATCCTATTCCCACATTATTGTGACTCTATCCATAAGGAATAACTCAAACAAGGATACTGAGGTTTATGATGTGTTTTGGTATGCTTCCACTCCCGTAGATAATAATGGGAAGTACAGGAAATGAAAAAATCAAGTAAAAAATTTAAAAAGTTAAAGATGGTTTCATTAAACAATATAAATTGCAACCAGTTTCTAATATTGTCTATTTCTCTATTTTTGGGTTTGAACCATTTCTCTATTATTGGGTTTGAACTAGTTCAACAACAAATATTATTGGGCACATGTAGAAAAATTATTTATAAATTCTGAACAAAATATAAGGAAAGGGGGAGATAAATACAGATTTCTTATTAGGAAAAAGAGATAGGATTACAGCAACTTAGTTTAGAAATGCTTTTGAGCAGTCTTTGCGTTTGACTTAGAAACTGATCAAATGGGAACTGGCTTTTAAATTTAACTGGTTAGTATTAACAATTTTAATTAAGACCTCTGTACCTAATTAGTCAATATCTTTTTTTTTTCTTTTTTTAAAGTTTAGCAAACATTACTATAAACTTACATAGGAAACAATGAAAAATGACCACTAGATAAGATTAAAACAAAAATCAAATCTCAATGATTTATCACAATGGCATTAATGATCCAAAAGCACTCCCATGTTACAAACAAGATCCTAAGCACGTTACTGACTGGCAGATATTCTGTGTCTCTTGAGCAGTAAATTTTAGATCTCATTTGCAGATTTCATCTTAAAATCAATTGACATTAAGTGAAAACAAATATATAAGTCACATCCTAAGAATTGAGGCAAGCCATATAGAACTTCCCAACATTTGTTTCTTCATGGCCAATCCAAACTATCTCCACATGTACTGTTTCACTATAGTTATTGCTGGAAAAATTGGATATGCCCAGAGAGATTTTACTGACAAAGTAGCTATTAATTATAATACAATATTGAACAAAAATGTCATCCTGTAGTTTTACAAGTTACCTTCCTAAATTACCGTTTATAAACTCCATTCTAAAGAATGCCAAGAATAGCAATGTAATTCCATAGGAGAAATAGATTGATTTATACCCATTAAAATCAAAACTTTATAAACCAAAACATCGAGTTGACAGGGAGGGTGTAGGAAAAAGAAAAAGAAAAGTGTCCAGAAACCTTCTCATTGGGCCAGAACTTTATCCACATGATCCAACAATACATATTACAAGACTCAACCCAAACTAAAAATAGCCTAGTAGCACATGAACTGCACATAAATACCTTTCAATGTAATAGCCAGAAAACACTAAACAAAATAATGGTAGAACCTCACTCAATAAGATAATCATTATTGCCTAAATTGTATATAAAACATAACCGATAACACAATTTAAAATCCATATTTTTTATCCCTTGATGCCTTTTCCACCACTTAAAAACTGTCCTACAACCATCAATTATCTAAGAATATCAGTCAAACCTTTCTGATATACAGATGCAGCAGAAAAATCACTCTAACAGTTCAGAAAATGCGAATTGTTCAGTTAACAGAAAAATGAATAATGTACAGAAGCATATCTAACAGAGGAGTGCAAAATAATCTTTACAGTTATACTGACACATTGAAATTGAACACTTTTCTAGAACTAAAGAACATTGGAAGCTAACCTGAGACTTAGACCATGAGAGGTCAAGCACATCATGCAGATGTCCCTTAAAGGAGCAGACGGGTTTGTCAGTGAGTGCAAACACGGTCTGCGGAACGACAAACTGGTCGAGGCTCAAGGACTTCCTACTCACACTGGACCTCCCCTTCCTCTTCCTCTCCACGTCCCTGAGCGGAGATAGCATTGCCGCAGCCGTGGGCTCCGGCGACCCATTCACCACCAAAAACATATTCACATTCCCCCCATCCTCCCCCTTCTCCCTATCCAGCAGCAGCAGCTCCCCCTTCCTCTCCCCCTCCACCACCTGCCACACATGAATCACACAATCCTCACCAGCACTCGCCAAATACTTCCCATCCAAACTGAACTTAATGCTCCAAATAGACCCACTATGCGCCTGAATCTCCTGGCTCTTGTAAAGCGCCGTCACCTCCTTGCAACTCTTCCCATACTGCTTCACTCTCACCCTCTCCGGACCGTGAAACGCCGCGTCTTGGCTGTCGTCCGTGGCGGAGCTGGACCGCCGGCCGCCCTTCTCCGACGAGGTGTCCCTCTCATCACTGCTCCGTCGATCCCTGTACCCCGCGACGGAGCTCGCCACACTCTTGATACTCTTCAACCACCCCCCTCCTTTCTTCTTCACCTTGGAGCCACTCGCATTGGAATCGACACAAGCCTCTTCAACATTCTGCCTCCGCATTAGCTCCTGAACGATGGGGGAGTGCCCCACCGTCATCTCGAACTCCTCCATCGTCAAGTGCCGACCGGTGGCAACCTCCCGCAGATTCTCCCAATCGTTCACCACGAACTCCTTCCCGTTGTCGAGATCGCGTATAGTGCAGAGCTCTTCGGTCGGAGGCTTGGGGTTTGGAGGCCTATGATTGGCGGCGGTGGAGGAGGAGGTGGCGGCGGCGGCAGTTGTGTTGTCGGATTTGGATCGGATTGGGGAGAGGCGATCGCGTGGGACAGGGTGAGGGTTTTGGCGCGTGAGGGAGGAGAGGCCGAGTGATAGAAGCAGGCGCGTGCGGCGCTCGGAGACAGAGGAGGGTTGGGAGATCCATATGTCGTAGTTGTTGGTTAGGGGGAAATTGGGAAGTGTGTCGTTTGGATGGTGTTGGGCGTCGTTCTCGGTTTCGTCGTTGTCGGAGTTGGAGTTGGAGCATGAGCAGGAGGATGAGAGAGAGAGTAAACGGTCGTGTGAGTCGTAGAAACAGTCTTGGTCTTGGTCTTGGTGGTCTTGTTCTTCTTCGTCATCCTCTTCTCCCAGGGCTTTGCTCATGGTTCGTAGCAACGATGAGGGTTCAGAAGATTGGGATTGGGATTGGGATTGGGCATTCCCATTGGCAATGAAAATGCCCAATCGATCCGATGAGTGAGAGCGATTAGATCCGAAGCGAATGAGATGCAATAGAGAAGAAGCACATAATAAGAGTAATGTGAGAGAGAAAGCAGAAAGCAGAAATTAGTTTTGGGTTCTACAGAGCCTACGCTATTGCTATTGCTATCTCTATGCTATGCTCTGCTAGCACACAACGCAGGCACCATCAATTTTCTTTTTCCTTTTTTCTTTTTCGACTCTTTCATCATATAATCAATGCATCTACCTCTCTCTCCCTCTCTCCCTCGCCGTTTTGTTTTCGCTTGCTTTGTCTGTGTTTTGTGCGCCCTTTTCTCTCTTTGGACTTCCAACTACTAACAAATAACAATTTCCATTCGGTCAGGGACTCCTCACTGCCTAACGTTATTTCTTCTTTCTTTCCTAACTACTTTTAACAAATAACAAAACCCAAACCCTTTTTAAACTCTTTTTTTAATATAAAACAAATTTAATCAATTATTTCTCATTTTAACTCATTATATCATGCGCGTTACGTCATTCTCATATTATCGTTTACCACTTTAAAACAACGTCAAAACTTTACATTTTACGAACTACAAAATATTTATACAATATTCAAATACTTATGACGTCATAATAATATATATATATTACCCATGCTCCTTTAATTACCTTGTCTATTTATACACTGAAATCTAACGAGACGTGCAAAATTAGTATTAATATTTCAATGATCAAGAACCCAGACCACGTCTTCACCTGGCTGTTATGACTTTTTTGTCAAAAATAAAGGGTGCTTTTTTGACTTTAAATTTTCCTACTACTTCTTTTTTATTAAATTGATGTCAGGAATAAATCGACTGTGCCTCGTTTTAAATATTAATTAAAAGAAAATAATTATATAAAGCATATTAGGTTTATTTTAGCCATTTGTCTACCGCATTATAATAGTAGAATAGATCATGATATCATTGCAATTTGTCAGCACTTTCATTTTAAAATGAGGTAAATTGTTTTCCTTTTCTTTCAAAAATATAAAATGTTTTATTTTATTTTATTTTCTTAAAACGATTCATAATTCAATCTGTAGCTTCTAATGTATGTTATGAAGGCAAAAAGACAAAAAAGCCCTCTCTCTATAATTTTGTCATGAACATGTTCCATGCCTGGAGCTGATTCCCACCAACAATCCCATTTGCATCGTTGTTAGCTAAATATTAATTTCAATGTCAGATTTTCTTCTCATCTATACACACAATAATTTTGAAAAAAAAAAATATATATATATATATAATTTATGCCATTTAAAATATTTAAAGAAAATAAAATGAAAAAGGTACACGCATGACAGAGATTTATTTGAATGATCTTGCATTGGTGTGGCATGAATATTATTATATAGTATATAGTTAGGCACATAAGCATGATTTTCCACGATTAAGTTGAAAGTAACAAGGGTGTAGAAAATAGATCTCCAGCAACAAAAGTTTTGATGTTCCTCAAATTGTCCCTTCAACAGTTTGTGTTCCTCAAAGTGTGTTGCATTTTAGTGAGGCACTATAATTGTGTCTTGGATTAGCACTCAACAACACCTTTGTTTTATTTTTTAGATTTCAAAGCTAGCATCACAAGAGAGGAATTTTAGGAACATTTGATTATACTAACTGGGGACAAATTGAAAAGGTAAAGGTGTGTCATTATGTCATAAACACTGTAACTTTGAAAAGTGGTGACTTACAAGGCTCACCTGAATCATGCATAGGTAGGGATCACTAAACCTCTTTTCTATCATTAAGGATGATGTATTATTATATTCTTTGTTTTAATAAATTAATCTTCTATCTTTTACTTTTTTTTAACTTTTGATTATTGTTATTCTTATGTTAGTAAGATTATATCTCAAACCCTTCTTTTCTTTATCTTCTAACAATAATTCTAATTATAATTAATTAGTGATCCTGAAAATTATATATCAATTTTATATTATATAAGTGGTACAAATTTCACTTCTTAATATAATATTAAAAGTTAAAGTTTATTTTAACAAAGAATTTAATAAATTTATTAAAATTAAGTTACTTGTTATTAATCGTTATCAATTACTCATAATATATAATTTCTTATTTAGTGTTGAAGATTCTACATTTAATATTAAGTTAAACTTAAAATTTATTTCTTAAATGATTTTAAAATTTATTTCTTAAATGATTTTAAGAAATTCCAAAATTATTTTCTTGGTCATAGGAAGGAGAAATATACATTATTAAAATAAATGGTACTCATCTTTCAATTATTATACCCAAACAATAAATAAATAGGTATGTTAATTAGCTTCATACTTATGTTAATTAGTTTCCTCGCATAGAATTTTATTTTTTTTAAATGATGACAGCTGCACGAGAACATTGAGAATTATTGGAACCATTATAGAATTTTAAACTGGTTTTATTCAATGAGTTGAAAGATTACAGGTGAGGAATTTTTAAGAAATAAAACCTTGTATGTGTAAGCTATATTATTAACTTATTGAAAATCTTGTAGTTTTCTGTAATTTCATTAAGAAAAACTTTGGAATAAATTAATGAGACTCTTCTTGCATTAACATCAAAATAAAATAAAATATAATAATAACTATATATTAATTAAGGATTCCTAAATATGAACTTTAGTAAAGCATTTCATATGTGGGAATTATGATAAACGAATATCGTTGACAAAAAATATGAGAAAATATTATTTACTGGGACTAAGTAAATTCACATATACTATAAAAGAAGATTGTAATTCCATTTTTTTATGTAATAATATATTTTAATTTTGATAAATTTATTTGCTAATTAATTAGAGAACATTTAAAATATTGTTTTTAAATTATGTTTTATTAAAGTTAATAATTTTCAATTATGTATCAATTTATGAAAAATATAAATATAAAAAAATGGCTAATTTCAGTGTATTAATTTCAATTGAGTTTATAAATATAAATTTTGTATACTCATCGTCAGCATGACCATTAATTACATGGCATTCTCTGGCTGATTTATAATCCATTTTCTTCAACAAAAGTTTCTCTTGTTTCTTTCAGTTTTTGGTACACAATGATTGTAGCTGTAATTTCAATTTTTTTTATTATTAATTATTCCATTTCAAAAGAAGTTAATATAAACTTAACCTAAACTGTATATAACAAGTTTTCAAGAACTAAATATATATATATATATATAGTTTGTTACATTTAAACTCAAAATTATATGTTTACAGATAAAAATGTTAATTCATTCTACATTAAAGCCTTTTTGAACCTTTAAAATTACCTCTTATTAACCCATTCTTGGCACACATGAAAGCACATCCACAAATAATAAAGTTGATTTTTTATTTATTTACTAAGTACAACACTATTTACTCTAACATGATGAACAAATAAGCTCTTTCTCTATATATAGTAATTAACATAACAAGAGTATCTGAATCTAGACATATTCCATAGGGTACAACATTATAGCAAGCACACTTTTAATTATGATACTTAAATGTTATAACATCAATCTATTATTATTGTTGTTGTTTTTATAGCTAATTAATAAAGTGATGCGTTTCATAGAAACTAATTAAGTGGTATTAATGGTCAATTATATCGCTTACAAGTTAATTTGTCTGTAAGTGAAGAGTTGGGGTGGTACAAAAATTGATAATAATATTAATTAATTAATTAATTAATTACTTTACAGATCATGATAACATGGAAACATATAATGAGCAATCAAGGCGTAACAAGTGCAAAATAGTTCTACACATGGGAAATATTCTTGGGGTCGGAACTCACTTCACATTTATTCTCTTCTTCCTTCTCTTCCTTTTTCTTTTTTGCTTCCTCACACTTCTATGCTCTCTTCTTCTTCTTTTTTTCTCCCCATAGGAATGGTTCTTTTGTTTCTTGTAAGTTTGCAATTCAATCATAAAAAAGAATCTTCCTTTGTTCGCAACACTGAAAAAAAAAAACACAGAATCAAGAACACAATTAAATACCCAAAGGATGTTCATGTGAAAAAATGCATATGTTATTTCAAAGTAAATATAAGATGTAAATAATTTGAATTATTCAATTTATATATTTATATATAGATGGAAATGTACAAGAGTTGGTTAACTTCACGTAATCCTTAAATTCAACGTAATAACAGTAAATTACAACTCAAGAACAGATGGAAGCATGTTGAAGAGAGAGAAAAGCATGTCTTGTTTTTTATTTGTTTCCTCCATGCATATGAAAGTGGTGTCCCAAAAGCACTTTGTCCTATGGTAAATGGTTTGAAGGGAAAAAGAAAGGTATAGAATATTATCATATATCCTATGAGAGATTATAAGTCTATTGCATTTTCTTTCTGTCGATCAAGAGAGAATGAAGAGATAGACAATGAAAATAATGATATTTACAATTTAATATATATGTATATGTATAGATTGGTGAATTGTATAATATAGTAACTATTTTAAAATAGAATAAAGAGAGATAAAAAAAAATGTTATTATAAAAATGTAGTATAGAAATGTTAAACTAGGTGCAACATTCCTTGCATGTGTGAGGCAATGATTGAGTTCAGGTTGTAGGTTGTGGTCAAAGTAAAGCTTGCAAAGCTCACACGCTATGTATATTTGTATGATTTAGTTTTACCTATCTCTATTTGCCCTTTATCAGCAGGCGAAAGAAGAAGATAGCTTCCTTTTTTAACTAAAGTAAACATTAAGTGCAACTTTAGTGAAATCCACAGATTATTAGCAGCTGGAAATAAGGCTTTGTGTTTGGTATAGGAAACCTTAGCTTTTACCTCTTTTTCTACTTCTTTTGCTTTTTTACCCCGTAATTTTTTTTCCCTGATTTTATTAGCAGTTTTTAAAAAAAAAATTGACTTTCAACATACATCATATATGTGGAAGTTAAAAGTAGGGGTCAAACCTTATCTAAATTAAACATAGAAGTTACCCGTTAGGAACAAGTTTTAACTAACATAAACATAGAAGTTAGCTAAAGTCAAGTCTTATTTAAGTGAATCTAAGTGAATCGTAAAAACTAATAGCGAGGGTCAAATCCTAGTTAAGTTATTCATTCAATTATAAACCAATTTCCAGCTCCACAAATCATTCATGAATCCTCCTATGAAGTCAGTTATCAATCCAAAATTGGATAACTCTAAGACAAACTCAACAATTAACAACCAACTTAAACACAATCAAGAAGCAACTTAAACGAAAATAAAATCCAACAAATGAAACCAAAATGAAAAAAAAATATTTTGATAAAGGAAGGGTTAAGCTTCAAACCTCCTCACTACCTCATTATTCCAAGCTTGGATTCCACCAATACAAAGGGAGCTAACTCTTCCAAGTCCTCCTTTACCATCACGAGAAGCGAAATATGGAGACCAACCAATGAATGATAGCAACAACGAATCCAGCCATCAGACACAGTGATATGTGTGTTGAACCAAGTAGGTTCAAGCTTTGAAGAATCCAAACCCTTTGAATGATGATGAAAGGCTGGATGTGCTTGTTGTTGCTGTGCTGTCTTTTAGATAGGATCTGGGGTAGATTTAATATGTAATCCTCTCTTGATTGAATCCAAAGCATAGACATTCTCAATCTTTTTAAAAAGGAAAGTGTTTTTCAAACTAAGTGAAAAATAACCTGTTGTTTTGTCGAAATAACCGATTGTTTTATACTTAAGTGTTTTTAGAAAAGGTTGAAAACTGTTTTAATGGTTGATTTGCTGTCAAAACCAAAACAACCGATTGATTCGTGGAAACAACCGATTGTTTGTTTTAGTATCATAACAAAAAACTGGTTTGTGCTTTGACTGAGCATTAAATGATTTTCTAACTGTTTACGCTCCAGTTTTTAATGTTTTGACTAATCTTTAAATGCAATTTATAGTTTGTTGAGATTATGCAACAAACAACTTTGTTTTAAATACAGTAAAACAGATTTGAGTTTTACACAAGTTTTTGAGATTTTGAAAAGTTGAGATTGCTTAGAGATTGAGTTTGATCAAAGAGAGTGAGCTAGGATTTTTTGCTTGTATTGATTTCAGATTCGTTCTGTAACAAGTGTAATCCTTTGTATCTTTTGAAAAGAACCTTGTGTGGTTGCTGAGAAGTGTTGTGTATTCTTGAGGGGATCAAAATCAACATTCTTAGTGTTGTGGTGTTGACCAAGAGAAGTGTGTGTCTTGAGGGGACCAAGGTCACTTCTTTGGTTGTGTTATAAGTGATCTAGGGTTGATTGCTTAGTGGATTTCCTCAGTGGTTTTTGAGAAGACTGGATGTAGCTCTGGGTTTAGAGTGAACCAGTATAAACCTCTGTGTGCATTCTCTCTATCCTTAATCTCTTTAAATTCAGTTTTGATATTTGCAAACTGGTATAAACAA
>Ga0123342_1007822_pt1 | contig 13896 bp, 15 predicted proteins | sample Turbeawhitnodule_FD_89960 | JGI IMG/M metagenome (GOLD analysis project Ga0123342, IMG submission 89960) | Root nodule microbial communities of legume samples collected from Mexico - Turtle bean Mexico white nodule | ecosystem: Host-associated > Plants > Roots > Nodule | place: Mexico: Nepantla...
CTCTTAAACAACCTCTAACCTATACCTAAGACATTCTTAAAGCAAATACAACTATACATGAAATGTACACAAATGGCTTCATCAAACACATGTCTTGAAGGGGCAGCAACCATCTTCAACAATCTATGGTTACACCGACCGAGTCTGTCATGGTCGAGAAAATACGCCTCACGACTTATTTTTTGTTTACAATACCTTTTTCTCATATTTACACATTACCCTTCCTTTCAATGACTTTACCATGGGAGTTCTTCCGGTTATTAACGTGGCGCCGACCCAACTGCACCCCAATTCGTGGGTGGCTCTTCAGGCGTTTCGAATTCTTTGTGATATTTTTAAGATTATTCCCACTCCCCAATCTTTCTTGTTTTATTACCATTCCCATACGAGTTCTCCCATGAGTTGGTTGTCTTTGACAAGTCGACCGAGGAGTGTTCGATTCACAGCTTTCACTACCTCAAACAAAAAATTTAAAGAAAAATATTTCAAAATATTTGTGGAACCAGATGGCCGAGACTATTTTTATGATATGGAGGGACAAACAAAATTTCTTTTCCATTGGACCAGAAATCCTACCCAAATTGCCACCTGGTCGAGGTCGTCGATGTCGGCATTGGACAAGGCAGTTCTTGTTTGTTTTTTGCTATCTGCTATGTAAGTTTCCTACACGGGAGTTGGTAGCATTATACGAGTCGTCCAAGAGGTGAACGAACTTTACTGGTATGTAGAATTCTTATGTACATGGTTTGTATTCATTATTTTGGTGGTGTTTAATGCATTTGTGTGTTGCAACTATCATGACTCGGATGGACCCAGCCTTGGGCGACCTCATGGCTCAAATGAGACGTTCAGCATCCAATAGAAAGATAAGTAGTTTTGAAATAGTTGGGAAGGGGAACCCGGTCGTTCCAGTTGATGTGATACCGCCAACCACCGTTGTCTCTCCGGTGAATTAGAATAGGAGTCGTCCGGCCAAGGCGGTCTAACAAAATGTTGAGGCAGGGTCGTCTTCTCGGCTTCCTCTTATGTTGAATCCCCTCCTCCAAGTGGTGCAAGGTGTGCAAATCGGCCTTTCTTCAGAAGACGAGAGCGTGCTGGCAGTCGTCCCCACCAACATCTTGATCTCAGAGTTAAAGGAGCAACAAAGCCGGATGTACTCTAGGGGAGGAGTTAGAAAGAACCACTACAGTGGTGACCAAGCATAAGAATGAATAGGCCGAGTCTACTAGCTCGTTGAAAGCAACATTGGAGACGATGGAAGCTTTCAAAGAAAAAATGCGCCAAGACAATGTTGCAGCTGAGAAGGCCCAACAAGCTCTGGAAGCCGAGATGGCGGCGATTGAGGAGGAAAAGGCCCAACTTGCCAAGGAGAAAGCTGAAGCTGAAGAGATGGAGAAAGCACTTACCGCCGAGGTGGAGAAGTGTCACTCTTTTATGCTACGCATAAGTAAAGATTGCTTTCACCAAGGCCTTTGGCAAGCAGCTTTTTTCCACGGTATACCTGCCAAAGACCCTCTATACGATTTGAACAAGGACGTAATTTATGGGAAGTTAGTGCCAATTGGCGGGAATGTCGATACCACCATGGAGGAAGCTAACGGTGGAGGGAATGATGCCAACCCCCAAGCCTAGGTGGAGCCCTCTTTTTAGGAGATATTTGAACCACTCTAAGTGGTTATATCTTGAACCCGAGATGTGGGCTGAAAACAATTTTTAAACTTTGTTTAATGACTGATCGGAAAAAAAATTTATTCTAAATGCAACTCTTATTTTGAACATGATATATTTTGAGAACGTCGATGATATATTCAAGTTGTGATTATGCTTTAAGACCGAGTCGAGTAATGGCAGTAATGGCTGACCGAACCTATTGATAACATGATTAGAATCAAGTACTATAATGGTTAACCAAGTTTATTCATAATATAGTGGTACTTTAATAATTCAAGTAACGTTGTACGATCGTCACGAATATTGCTGACCGACTGAGCAATAGAGTGTGATAAGGCTTAACGCTTACCTTCTACTAAAAAGTATAACCTTATAATGATCTAGGGTTTATTCTTGATAAACTGATGAATGTTAGTTAAAATTATTTTATTTTGACTGCTTTAAGCAATATTGATTTTACTCGGATCACTCTAAACGATATTTAGTTTATTTCGATCGCTCCAAGCGATATTTTATTTGTTATGATCGCTTTAGGAAATTCATTGAGAATAATTTTGTTGACGGTCTTGGTTTGGTCGTTGGTTTGTGGGTTTCTACTGAGCTTGTGATGTGTTTGATGTCAAGCTTTTCATAAAACTCAGCCAATCCTCGATTGGTAAATTGTCGATCATTGTTAGTGATGATAATATGTGGTATTCCAAATCGGCACACAATGTTTCTCCAGAAAAAAATTTGGACGTTTGGGCGGTGATGGCAACAAACGGTTCAACCTTTATCCACTTAGTAAAATAATCGATGCCTACCAAGAGGAACTTACATTGTTCTTTACCTAGGGCAAAGGGTCCGATGATGTCCATTTCCCACTTCACAAATGGCCATGGGGAGAGGATGTAATGGAGATTTCTAGACTTTTGGTGAGTCAGATTACCATAATCCTGGCATTTAACCCATTTTTGAACGAATTTTGTGCAATCACCCTGTACGGTCGGCCAATAATATCCTGCTCGTAGTATTTTGGCTGCCATTGTCCGAGCTCCCGAATGGGTACCACATACCCCCTCGTGTATCTCCCGCATAACATGAGTGGTTTGCTCGGGGGTGATGCATTTTAAGAGTGGATGAGTGTAACCTCACCGATAAAGATCTTGATCTATTAGTAGAAACTGGGCGACCTGTTGCTTCATTACTTTTTCAGAATCTGCCTCGTAGTTCCCATCTATTTAAAATTGTTTGATGGGCATCATCCAATTTGGTTGTACATTGGTTGTCTGTGAAATCGGCTAAAGCTTGTGATTTAATTTCCCCCATGGGCTGATACTGAATCTGAAATTCCAAAAGCTCCACTGCCCATCCTATCATTCGTCCAACCAAGTCTAGCTTTGCTAATATCTTCATAATGGAGTAGTCAGTTCTCACTATAATGCGGTGATTTTGAAAATACATACGGATACGTCGTGCGGTAATTACTAAGGCCAAGGAAATCTTTTCAATCATTAGGTACCAGACCTCGACACCATGAAGTACTCGACTAACGAAGTAAACTGGTCCTTCTTTTGTTTCCACTTCTTGAACTAATATCGTACTTATAGCATCCTCTGACATAACAAGATCAACAATTATAGGTTCCTTAGCATTAGGCTTTTGAATGACCGGGGAAGACGCTAAGAAAGCTTTTAATTGAAGGAATATTCTTTCACATTCGTCCATCCATCAGAACTTAGAAGCTTTTCACATCAGTTGCACGATGGGTTTAGTTTTTTCTGCAAGTTTTGGAACAAACCTGGAAAGTGTTGTAAGTCGTCTGATCAACCTTTGAATTTCTTTGACGTTCTCAGAACTGTGCATCTTAGCAATCGCCCTACAATTTTTAGGGTTTGCTTCTATGCCACGGTGAGTGAGCATAAAACCTAAGAACTTCCCTCCTTCTACCTCGAACGCACACTTGTCGGGATTAAATCTCATGCCATGGTTGTGAAGGGCTTGGAAGACTTCTCGTAGGTCTTTGATATGTTGTTCAATTGAGTCAGATTTGATGACAATGTATCCACATAAAATTCAACACTTCGGCCAAGCATGTCCATGAAAATGTAGTCCATCAGTCGTTGGTGGGTGGCCTCAGCATTTTTAAGGTCGAATGACATGACCTCATAATAAAAATTATTAGAGTTAGTCTTAAATTTTTTTTTCTTTATCTCTTGGATGCATTTGGATTTGATTATATCATGAGTATGCATCTAGGAAACTTAGGATAGTGTGACCGACAGCTCCGTTGAAAATCTGATCAATACTCGGTAGGGCATAACAGTCTTTAGGGCATGCTTTGTTAAGATCAGTGTAATCTACACACATTCTCCACTTGCCATTCGCTTTTTTAACCATGACGACGTTGGCCAACTACGTTGTATAGTGTGATTTTATGATGAAGCCAACTTTAGTTAATTTATCAATTTCTTCTTGTGCGGCATTACGTTTCTCTTCACCCAATTTTCGTTTTTTTATGGGCTACCATTCTGACCTCTTTGTAAATGGAGAGGTGGTGCGTGATGATATCCAGACTCACCCCAGACATATAAGCAACTGTCCATGCAAACAAGTCAAAATTATCAATCAAAGTTTGACTTACCAGTTTGCTATCGTCCGAATTCAAGGACGTTCCAATATGTGTTTTGTGGTCGTCATCTCGAAGGGGCAAAGAACGAAGATCCTCGCCTGGATCTATACGAGCTTCGTCAAGTCGGGGATCTAAATCAACAAGTGTGACCATATGTTCTCTTGTTCCTCTATCACGAGAACGCCTTTCGGTCTACCGTCCCGTTCTCTCACGAGACCAGCCGCGTGCTAATGTTTTGTGTAACCGTCTGGTAGGTTCAATCTTAAGGCTAACAACATAGCATTCACGTGCAATTTTTTGATCTAAATGGACTATGACGATATCTCCAACCGTAGATGGAAACTTCATAGCTAGATGAAAGATGGACATTATCGCCTTTAGACGATTATGGACAACCGTCCGAGGAGTATATTATATGAGGTATCTGCATTAACCAACAAATACTTGATATTTATGGTTTTACTCAGACACCTTGCTTCCCTGAATGCAGTGTATAGGTCAATAAACCCTCTGGTATCTACTCGTTCGCCTAAGAATCCAACAATCTGTTCGTTGTAAGGTTGAATTTTTGTATCTAGAATCCTCACTTTTTTGAAGGTCTTCCAGTAAAGGATATCCACCGCGCTACCTTGATCCACCAGGACTTTGGTGATTGCAAATTTGCCTATTTTCACAGTAATTACCATGGGATCGTCTTGTGTTGGGTCTATTGCAGTGAAATCATCGTTGGTAAAGGTAATTGGGGGCATCCTCGATCGATTCCGGGTTAATGTGGAATGGGTCGACTGGATGGCCTGAAGATTCTTCTTTCTAGCCAAATTAAAACATCCACCTCCCACGAAGCCTTCAACTATTGTGTTGACCTCCCGTTCGGGTATGCCGAATGATACTACCCGATAATAGTGTCAATAACTTCTTGGACCTTACGCCTGGTACGCCTGGTCGATTCCTTCTTATTGGGTTTTCACTTCGTTTTTGTCTTGTCAGACTTTGGTTGTCATCATGTTGAAGTGAGTCCTCTCGTCTTGACTGGTCATAATATTCTCTTTGCCCTCTAGGTGGATACCAATCCTTCTGTGGGGATCGATATGTGCTGGTATCGGTCTTGATGAATTTTTGGAAATGGACAGATTCAATAAGTTTTTCTATTTTATCCTTCAACGCCTAGGACTCTACAATCGTATGGCCATAGTTACCATGATACTAGAAATGTTTGGAAGTATCTGCATTCTTTGGAGTCTGCGATTGTTTCAAGGTCGGGATTAGCTCGGCTTGCAATGCCTCGTCCAAGATTCGTCCCCTTAGGATGGTTAGAGGTGTGTAGTTAAGAAATCAGGGACCCCAATTTTCTCTAAAGCAGTCGGATCGACCTGGTAGAGGTCGATTGCCTCTGTCTTTTTCTTCCCCTTGTTCGCACCTTCAAATTGATGTCTCCTATGATAGTCGATATGTTCCTCTATCTGCATGAATTTAGTGGCACGGTTTCTCAATTAATCCATATTTTTGGTTGGTCTCTTAATTAAGCTTTCAGTGAATCGGCCTGGTCATATTGTCGAGACAAGGTGATGCATGGCTATTTCGGGCATTAAGTTTCTGATACCCATGCAAACTTTGCTAAATCTATCCATGAATGCTTGCAAGGATTCTACTTTTTCTTGTTTCACGTTAAGGAGGGACATGGATAAAGTGTGATGTGGTCGGCTCGTTGCATACTGTACGATGAACTTCGTTTTTAGGACTTTGAAATTCCCCACGGAGTTGGGAGGGTGTTCAGTGAACCAACCGAGCGGTCCCTCTTGGAGGGATGTAGGGAAGACCTTGTTAGAATACATGGCTTAAACAAGAGGGGGATGAAATGTTTGTCAAAGATTTTCGCAAAGATTGATTAAGAATGAACATTTATCAAACAAACATAGATAAGCAATTAAGGAAAGCAATCAAACAATCAAACAGAAATTGTTATCAAAATTTTAACTGATTAAAATTACATTTTAATCGGTTGTTTATACCAGTAGCAAAAACATAATTAACACAAACAATTATAAGGAGTTTAAAGAAAGAGAGATTTACACAACAAGTTTATACTGGTTCACTCAACATTCAGCTACATCCAGTTCTCAGAACAATCTTTGAGTTCCACTAGTAATCAAATCCAGATTACACCACACACACCATAAAGAGGTGACCTTGAAAACCACAAAACCCATTCACCCTCTTTGCAATACCACACACCTCAAGTCAAAACACCCTCTGACTTTGCAGGATTTCACACACTTATAGTTAATGAATGTACAATTACAAGATCAAAGTAAGGATAGAAAACACCTAAGTCTACACAATACAAGAAGTCCTATGATCCGATCTTGTGCCAGTGCAAAGCTTAAAAGCAATCTTGCAAAACCTTTGAAAACTTCTTTCAAAAACAAATCTCAATCTCTATTTCAAAATGTGTAAAACTTGTTGTTGTATATATGTTTTGAAAGAAAGGCTTTTATTTATAGTATTAAAAAACTAGTCATTTCAAGGTAGTAACAAAGATTCAAATCAGTTTTGATCCCAAAACAGTTAAAACATGTTTTCAAAAAACTGTTATGAGAACACACATTTAACCGATTGAAACCACGATTTAACCAGTTGAATGGGTCAGGTAGTTACATAACCAATTCAAAAAAAACAGTGTCAAAACCTTTAAGCCAACTAAGTGACAAACAACCGATTATGTCGACAAATCAACCAGCTGTTTTCCCTTTTCTTGGAAAAACACTTTGTTTCTTTAAAACATATTGATTAAGCTTTGTGCAAGGATTAAGAATTGATCTTAACATAGATTCTAAACACCCTAATCTAAACCCAAACAAAAAGTAGCACAACTTCAAGCTTTAACTTGGATTTGAAACATCAAAGTTCCATGCTCAACAAACCTTACACCATACTGCCTTGTCAATTGTGTATAAGGTCATATGTGTCTTGAGAGATTTAGGTGTTCATCCGGGTCGGTGGAACCATTGTAGAGTTTGATAGTTAATCCTTTCCACTTGGCAGGAAGTGGTGTGTCGATTATCTCATATGTGAACGAGTGTCCTCTCAAGTTCTTCTCATTATTCAGGGCAGAATTGTTTCTCAAACTTTGGTGAGTTTGATGAGTTTAAAGGGTGTGAGGGGTTTGGTGGGTTTGAGGTGTTGGATGGGTTTGCAAGACTGGTGGTGCTCAAGATTGTTCTTCCCATTCATGCCCATCAAGCCGTTGTTGCAAATATTTATTCTGCTCCTTCAAAAGGGACATCTCCTTCTCGTGTCGACGTTGATCCTCCTTATTGCGTAACTGATCCACAATTCCTTTTTGTCATAACTCCTCCATTTGTGCTTGAAGGGCTTGAATCATAGCTATTTGCTCATCCGATGTACGGTCGTTGTTAGCGTTATTCCTTGTTGACACCATTGTTGCCGGTTGCTACTTGCTGCTGAAAATTGAATAGTACATCGACCCCACGGTGGGCACCAATTATACCTATATAGGCTGAGATGGTACCTGCTGATGTGACGGTGATCTCCAAATTCCTTCAAGTCTCCTTTCTCCAATGTTGATGTTCGGTCGGTTGGGGGTACCTGTTGATTGCAATCCGACGCTCAAGTCAGTATTCTGATTTAGGTGTATTCTAGCGGAATCTAAAAACTGTACCTTATTCCTCAACAGAGAGCTCTATTTATAATATTGGTTCCTGGGCCTTGACTTTTGATGGGTCGAATATCAGTTATTAAGTAATGCGTAGTGATCCCTTAATATCATGAACGTGTATCTTTCAGTTAATCAGTTTTATCTTTTGTGTTGGAGATATTTCCCGTACATTTCGGGATGTCAATGTTATTTATTATGTTTTTTCATGTTGTTTGACTCGGTCGGCCGGTTACTAAGGTCGAGACAAACTCGTCCGGTATCGACCGATACAATATTTAAATTAAAAATTATAATATTATTAAAATAAAAATAAAAAACCTATAATACTTATTTGCTTTAACCATTGAGCAATATAAAACGAAATTTCCATAGAAAAGAAATTTACATTGATATTAATTAAAATATATAATTTTTTTCATTCTATTATATTTTCTCCTATTGTTTTTATCATATCCCATCGTATTTGATTTCTGAAATCCAGATTTGGAGTTTGAGAGTATCCGTGAAAGTATTAGCAATCTTTAGAATGTTTTATTCGAAAACAGTATCTTTAATTAAATATATAAAATAAGTATGGTTTTTTTCCAAAAATACAAACAAAAACACATGCTTAAAAATAAAATTAAAAATTTAAATTGTTTTATTTGAAACTGACAAGAATAAACTTTAACCTACGTATTTTTTTATATTTTTTAAAAACAAATTTTATTTACCAGATGAAATCAGACATCAGACTTTAACTTATTTGGTAAAAGGTAATTAAATAGGTAAAAAGTCCACTAACAACAAAATAAAGTATACATTATTATTCATTTATCATCTCACTTATGTTTTTTAACAGATTTGGATGTAGTCATAGGAATGAAAACTTGACTAAAAAAAGAAAGAAATAGTGTAATAGTAGAAGAATGTTTTACATAATTGGGGTTATTATTTAAAATATTAGATGAAAGATTAAAAGAATAGATGCCATGGAGAAATGATGGAAGGAAATATTTGAAAGATTTTTGAGGGAGAATCTGTCTCATCCTCTCCAGTGATCTGCTTCATAAGGTATCTCCAGCAATAAGGCACAATTAGTATTATCTTGTCTGCGTGTAAAGCACACGTTTTGTTGACTTTTCCTTCCAGATCTTCTGAAAATGATTTTAATTAATGATTATAAAAATCAACAAAATGCCAAAATCACAATGTCTAAGTAATTTACATAATAAAATAATAAAATAAAAGCTTTTCACATGCACTATTCATCGACATACTATTTTCTCTCTTTCTTTTTCATTTTGATCACATAATCTACTTTTTTTCCATTTTCAAGTGAAGGAGGCGAAATAATGAATGATTATTTTTTATTATTGCCAGCTGTAAAAGCAACTGATGTTAAATCTTTAAGCCTAAATTCAAAGATTCTATATTTGTGGTAATGTGAAAATGATAGCTTTATCATTTCATTCACAACATATCTCCGAGATAAATAATTTGTGTCCTAAATTTTAAATATTTTTAAATATTTATTAATTTTATTTTTTATTATTTATTTATATATATATATATATATATATTAATTGTGATAATCTATAACAATATATAAAAAAAATTTATCTTTTTTGTGTACACGTCTTATTTTTCAATTTTATGTACTTCCGCTAGTTAATAATAATGATGACGGTACAACTATTTACATTTAAAAGTAATGGTTTTTTATTCCGTTTTAAATAATACAGTCTATATAATAACTGTCACTAAGATAGGTTTAAAGTCAACCAAATTTTTAATTCGCCAAAGAAATTCAAATAAAAGATAATATAAAAATAAAAAAAGTAAAAGTAGAAAAAGTGAAAATCAAGAAAAAGATACTTTTATTGTGATTTAATCAGATTTCTCTTTTCCATCATCAAAATATAATTGAGAAAAGGCAAATTCTTCTTGCACCATATCAATTTTAACCTCCACCATATCAATTTTTTAAATTTCTAAAACTACCCTCCTGCAACATATCAATTTTAACCTCCACCATATCAATTTTAACCTCCACCATATCAATTTTTTAAATTTCTAAAACTACCCTCCTGCAACATATCAATTTTAACCTCCACCATATCAATTTTTAAATTTCCAAAACTACCCTTATTCCAAATTAAAAAATCCAAAATAATAATTATAATTGAGAAATAAAAAAATACATGTTGGAAAAAAAATTCTGAACACAAAACTAAAAATACATTCCAGATAAAAAATTTCAGAATTCAAAAATATGTTCCGAAAATTGAAATCTAAAATATTTCAGATAAAAGTTTCAAAAATAAATTTTCCCATTTTTGTGTAAGGTTATTTTCGTCATTTAGGAGGGGTATTTTTGTCATTTTCTAGAACTGATTGGGTGCATGCTGAAATTGATATGGTGGAGGGAGAAATTGCCTTGAGAAAAACGTGTGTGCTTAAATTTAGAGTAATATTTTGAACTTTTATTCACAATTATATGTTTCTTTTTCATTAAATAATAACAATAATACATTATTATTATTATTATTATTATTATTATTATTATTATTATTATTATTATTATTATTATTATTATCATTATTACTAGTAGTATTATTAGTCTTGTATATGAAGACAAAACGAAGAGATTATAGCCAAAAAAATAAGAAAATTATATAATACTCCGTTTTGTGATACTTGATTTCTTCTTGAAAATTGTATTTTTTTTTAGGTGTTTTACTTCAAGGATCTTTGAAATATATTTTTGTCAAAATTTTGTTTATAGTTTATCATAAATAACTTTTCAGAATTCTCAAATTTTATTTCCAGTTTTAATGTAAATTGTTCTCGTTCAGAGATGGGGCCTAGAAAACTATTGAGAGGACTCGTCTTCTTCCTTTCTGTGGTCGGTCATGCTACTCTTCAACCTCTTTCCTTGCTCTTTCCTCACCTTTCCTTCCTAGCCTCGGCTCTCGGTCGTCTCATGAACACTGAATGGGAAGGTACCTGCAGAAGGCACTCCGACGCCCAAGTTAGCAAAGAGGTTTGGCACTCGGTAGCTAGAGCACTGTAGATAATGACGTACCTGGTTTCTTAGAATGTGTGCTATTAATATCACTATCATGGGTCTTACCTTGTTGAGACAAATTAGATAGTTGAATCATGATTAGGGTTGCATTACCTAGCTCCTAATCATGGGTTAGCCTTGCTGATCTTTCTTGAACGTAATTGGATTCATAATGTCGGTCGGCCTTATAGATACAGGTCGTAGGGCCTCGGTCGGCCCAGTGACAGGGTCCGAGACGTGCTATCAGTAGTACGAACCGTACCAATATGTTTCTTCGTATTTGAATATTTGCTTATACTGTTATGTTGTAGATTTTATCATTACAAGAAAATCATATTAAATAGAACTAATTTTAGAGACAAATAATAATTAATTACTATATTGACTAAATTAGATATTACTGTAGAGAATACAAAATTTATTTATATCTAAAATAAAAAATCATATTAAATATAATTAATTTTTGAGATAATAAAATAATTAATAACTATATTGACTAAATTAAATATACGTCAAAGACTACAAAATTTATTGATATCTAAAATAATTATATACCAATTTAGAAACGGTTTATTAATAATAAAAACTACTTTAGATATAAATAAATTTTGTATTGTCTACGGTAATATCTAATTTAGTCAATATAGTACTTAATTATTATTTGTATCTAAAACTAGTTTTTACTTAATGATTTTCTTGTGTTCTCTAATTTTTCTCCTTAAATTTCGTTTTGTTTTGATTAAATGAAATAATTTAGGTTGGGTTTTCTCCTATTCAGCTCACCTGCAAAGGTAGATACTCTTAACCTTTCACGCATGTAACCACTAGATCGTCAAGTCAGAGTGTTTATTCTAACTAAAAACACAAAGTTAGTTGAAATAACGTTTAAGGTCAAAATAAACCAATTAGATTAATCATAGTTAAAATAGTAAATAGAAACTAATTTTAGATAAAAAAATAATTAGTTATTGTATTGACTAAATTAGATATTATAAATTAATTAGATATCAATTTAAAAACTAGTTAATAAATTTAGAAACTACTTTAGATACCAATAATTTTTTTAATCTATAAAATAATATCTAATTTAGTCAATATAATAATTAATTAATTATATCTCTAAAATTAGTTTCTATTTTTTTAGTAATAATTATTTTCACGATATTGGTTGAAATTTGTTGTCTACATGTTGGTTGAAAAATTTCCTATGTTAAAAACAATCTTAATTAATATTGGCTCTCAAAGCGCTAATAAAAAATTGAGTTAATAAATGAAACAATATAAAGATAAAGTATATACTTTTTTAAATTCTCTAATTTTAAATAGTCTCATTACTCTTATAAAATTTTAGAATTTTAATTTTTTTTAAATTTTTTTATCTAAATAACATATTTTATTATAAAGCATATCAAATTCTTTATAAAAAACAATTATCTTATTAAAACTCTTAACGCAAACCCACCATTTATCATTCCAAAAATTAATAAAAGTATTTGTACCAACAGTCCAAAAAGTATGTTTAAGAATAATGTCATAAAACTGTTTAATCTCATGTCAAATAGAGGAGAATCTATAACCCATTCTAAATGGGTACTTTGATTAAAGAATACTGACTTTCAAGAGAAGAGATCAAGGCTTATTACTATAAGCAAAATTCCAAGTAAGCTTAAGAAGATACACATTATTTTCATGATGAAGATTAATAATCTTCAATCCTCCATTCTCAAGAGGAGAACATATTTTTATCCCAATTAACTATAACTATGCCTTTTTTCATAACATCACCACTCCAAATAAAATTTCTCCTCCACTACTCAACTTGCTTAAGAATAGAAATCGGTCATTTATATATGTTAAAACTTAAAATTATAAGCTAGAAAACCAGTAATCACTGTATTAATCAATTGGATCCAACCCATCATGCTAAGAGATTTCCATTTCCAATATGCTAGCTTCAATTTGACTTTATCAGCCAAAGATTGAAGAAATCGACACTTTGGAGAACCAACAAAGATAGGCACCCCTAAATAATTAAAAGGTAAAGCCCCATGACTACAAGAAAGAAGATGTTGAACTTTGGTAACGAATCTTGTAGAAGTATTAATGTAAGTAGATTTTGAGATTCATTAATTTGTGACACTTTAAGAACAAAATAAGGAGGCTTAAGGAAACATCAATGGAGTTCAATGCCTTCCAAATGATGAACCAAACTCATGCACATGAGTGTCATCTCCTTACACAACAAATACCGAATAGAATACTAGAATTGAATGCAGAAATTGATAGGAAAGCAAGAACACCACATTAAACCGAATATAAACACAATATAAAGCAAATGAACCTATTGATATGAAGAATTAAGTGCAGAATTGAAAAGGAAACACAAGAAACAAGAACAATCAGTAGAATTGAAGAACAAGACAACATTGTTAGAATATATGGCATTAAACGAGAGAGGGGTGAATTGTTTAAGAGGGGTTTTTGAAAACTTTTTCAGCTTGAACAAAATCCTTTGTGTGAATCCAGATCAAAATTTCAGTTAGCCAAGAATTTAAGCATAAAACAACAAAGCACTAACAATCGGTTGTTTCTTCGAAATAATCGGTTGTTTATACCAGTAAAGCAATAACAACTAAATTTAAAGGAGTTTAAGGGAAGAAAGAGATACACAAACAGTTTATACTGGTTCACTCTTAAACCAAGAGCTACATCCAGTCCCCAAAAGCCACTAGGCAATCCACTAAGCAATCAAAACAGATTACACACTGATGAGAATCAAAAGGATGTTGTTAATAGGAAGAATGGACAAGGGCCAAATCATTTAAAGTTCTTCTTATTAGTCTTTTCAAAAGATGAGGCCCAAGCCCAAAGCCCAAGCCCAAGAAGGCC
>Ga0123342_1007823_pt1 | contig 13893 bp, 12 predicted proteins | sample Turbeawhitnodule_FD_89960 | JGI IMG/M metagenome (GOLD analysis project Ga0123342, IMG submission 89960) | Root nodule microbial communities of legume samples collected from Mexico - Turtle bean Mexico white nodule | ecosystem: Host-associated > Plants > Roots > Nodule | place: Mexico: Nepantla...
CACTTGGTTACTGACCACCGATCACCGCTCTTGGCGATCACCCCCCTGACCTCTCTGCCACCTGGTCCACGTGTCACCCTGCGAGTGGTCCACGTGGTTCTCGGTTGCTGACGTCATCGACTACCGATGACCGATCGGATCAAGTACGAACCTAGAGGCCTTTTCAAAGGCCATGTTTACGCTGACTTTGTGGTAGAGCTCTCCTCAGAAGCCACACACTAAGAAGGAGCAGATTTCAAGTGGGTCCTCTCCGTGGACGGGTCCTCTAACCAATAGGGGAGTGGGGCTGGTGTCATCTTGGAAGGACCAAATGGGTTGCTGATCGAGCAGGCCCTGCGGTTTGCTTTCAAGGCCAGCAATAACCAGGCGTATTATGAGGCCCTCATACCTGGAATGCTGCTAGCCAAGGAGATGGGGGTGAAAAGTTTAATAGCAAAAAGTGACTCTCTACTGGTAACAGGACAGGTTACAGGAGAGTACCAGGCCAAGGACCCCCAAATGGCCGCATACCTATAGTATGTCCAGATTTTGAAAGAAACTTTCGTGATGTTCGAGTTAGTACATGTCTCTCGAGAGCAGAATGCCCAAGCTAACTTGCTAGCAAAGCTCACCAATTCAGGCAAGGGGGCCAGACAGAGGAAAGTCATACAGGAGACCCTGAGGACACCTCAAACCACCACAGACGACACAACGGAAGTCTAGCAGATAAGCACCTCGGAAGGTGTCAAGAGAAGTCATCGGTCGTTGGCCCAAGAAACCCTGAAACCGCCCAGAATAAGCACATACGCGTTACTAGGGGAAGAGTCAATGCAAGTTTGCCCTGTTGAAGCAGGAGAGACTTGGATGACCCCCTACCGACGCTACTTGGCTCATGGGATACTCCAGTTGGAACCCACAGAGGCCAAAGTAGTCAAGAAGAATTCGAGCAGATACACCCTAATCAACGAGAATTTGTTCAGACATGGTTTCACTCACCCCACCCTAATATCTGTAAGTGGTGAGCAGTGCACGCGCATCATGGCAGAACTTCACGAAGGGATATGCGGAAGCCACATCGGTGGTTGAGCTCTATCGTCGAAGGCCATTCGTGCGAGATATTACTAGCCAACCATGAGGGAAGACTGCACGAGGTATGCATAGCGCTGCAACAGTGCCAACAACATGCTCACTGGCACAAGGCACTCCCGGAAGAGCTGAGATCGATCTATAGCCCATGGCCGTTCCATACTTGGGGGATTGACATTCTAGGGTCGTTCCCTCTAGCAATCTGATAGATGAAGTACCTCGTGATTGTCATTAAGTACTTCACAAAGTGGATAGAGGCTGAGCCAGTGGTGTAAATCACATCCCACAAGATCCAACACCTTGTGTGGAAGAATATAGTATGCCGCTTCGGAGTCCCAAAGCGGTTGGTATCCGATAATGGCACCCAGTTTGCTAGCCAAAAGTTGGGCAAGTTGTGCACAGAGCTAGGCATAAAGCAGGTGTTCGCATCAGTCGAACACCCCCAGACGAACGGGTAGGTCAAATCTGCCAACCGAGTTCTGCTCAGAGGTCTGAAGTGAAGGCTAGATAAGGCCAAAGGGACCTGGGCAGAGGAAGTTCCTAGAATTTTGTGGGCTTACCACACCACTCCCCAGTCCACTACCAAAGAGGCATCCTTTAGCTTGGTGTATGGTTTGGAGCGATGATTCCTGTAGAGATCTAGGAGAGCTCACCATGTTTCTAGAACTTCATGGCTGAAGAATCCAACGAAGAGAGAAATGTGAACCTAGATCTACTAGATGAAGTAAGGGAAGAAGCAAGGATCAAGGTAGAAGCCTTGAAGAGAAAGGTGGAGTACAGGTGCAACTCCAAGCTGAGACCTTGGCAGTTCCAGGTCGTCGACCTGGTGATGCGAAAAGCCCATCCATACCAGTTAGAAAACAAGCTGTTTCCCAAGTGGACTGGTCAATTCCGCGTGACAGAGGCCCTTGAGAATGAAGCATACAAGCTCGAGAATTTAGAAGGCGGAGTAATCCCTCGTACGTGGAACGCGACATACCTTAAGTTTTATTTCAGTTAAGATTATTGCATTGTACACAGTTTTAGGGGACACTTTTTTTCCCTTATAAGGGTTTTTTAACGGGGTCACCCAATAAAATTATTTAGTTGAAAAGAAATATTTTGTACAGTGTAGTAATGAACCTCTCCCTTGACTCGATACGCCAAGATCGAGAATAATATGGTTCTTCGTGAGCCTCCCTCTTGTGTGAGTTCACCAAGGTCGAGAAGAGTATGGTTCAACTGTTAAAATCCTCCATTGACTTCATACAACAAGGATGAGGTCAGTTATTAAAATCCTCCCTTGACTTTATACAGTGAGGACGAGGTCAGTTAAAGTTAAAATCCTCCTCTACCTTTGTAGAGATAGGGCGAGGTCAGTAAAACGAACCTCTCCTTTGGTTTGATAGCCAAGATTGGGAATAGTATGGTTCTTCGTGAGCCTCCCTCTTGTGTGAGTTCTCCGAGACTGAGAATAGTATGGTTCACCAGAAAAATCCTCCCTTGCCCCTGTGCGGCAAGGACGAGGTCAGTAAAACGGGCATCTCCCTCGAGTTAGAAACACCAAGACTGGGAAGAGCATGGTTCTTAGTGAGCCTCCCTCTTGTTTGGGAACGTCAAGGTTGAGAACAAAATAGTTGCCAATTAAAATCCTCCCTTGCCTCTACACGGCTAGGGCGAGGTCAGAAAGAAGGACCACTTCCTTGTATTGTAAGGCAAGGCTAGTATGGGTCCTAGTTACATGTCTCCCTTACCCTTATGTGGGAAGGTCGAGTCCAGCAGAGTGGAGACCTCCCTTGCCTTGTAAGGCAAGGTCGAGAACAACTTAGTTTCCAGTCAAAGGTTTCCCTAGTCTTGTAAGACGAGGTTGAGAGTGGCGCGGTACCTAGTTAAAAATCTCCCTTGACCTATGAGCCAAGGTCGAGAACGATACTTTCCTTACCTTCTTTTGGCAAAGGGTAGGGTGAAGTAAGAACTTGGGTAAGCATGGCTTTTAAGGAGAGACAAGCAGTAAAGGGGCGTGCTACCTAAGTCATGAAGGCCCTAAAGCGTTGTTAGACTAAGCAAGCAAAGCAAAGGCAGTTAACAACGAAAAAAGGGCAAGTTAAAAACGAAGTAGATTTCATAAACAAAAAGATATATACAAGTTGCTGAAATTGTTCGTTACACAGTTAAGTTACAATGAAAGGGGAGTTACTCCTGGGCGGCAAATAGTTTCCCATCAACAACTCTCTTGGTCAATCCAGTCTAAGATAGGTCCACCCCAAGATGCACGCAAGCAACCTGGGCCATGGCATCCTCAAACCCAGCACCGTATGCCCCAGCAGCGTCGCTGTTGAGCTGCTCCTTCATCTGACTGAAGAGTTCGTCCTTGCGGACTAGCTCTCCCTCCAGTTGGCCAAGCACTTCCTGTTGGGTCGCCCTCTCCTTCATCCTGGCCATTTTAGCCTGCGACTCCTCAGCTTTCTCCTGCAAGGCGATGACCTTGTTTCGAAGAGGCAAGACCTTCTCATGGGCACTCAGGGCCTCTTGAGACTTCTCGAACAGGAGTCTCTTACTCTCCTTATCTATTTAACAAAGGTCTGCCAACTCCAGGTGCAACGCAGTTTCGCGCTAAGTGAGCTTCTTGACCTGGAGGGCATCTTGACTTGCTGCTTCCCTTGGTTCCTTCATCTCAGCCTGCATAAGCCCTTGTAAGACTGCTGGAATAGGGTTAGGAGGACTCTTCCTACCACGCCATTGAAGCTCATCCATAGCTTCCTACCAGGGCTCTTCGCCTCGAAGAAATAGAGGAACACATCCACAGAGGGCGTATGGCCAAAGTTGTTGCAGAGTATGGCGAAGGCCCACACGACGACCCAGCTGTTGGGATGCAGCTGGGCGGGGGCCACATTGACTTCAGTCAGGAGAGCGTGCTCGAACCCCGTGAAAGGAAGGCGAAGCTTGAGCCGCTTGAAGACAATTGCGTACATAAAAAGGAAGGGTTCTTCAGGGCTTGCGCAGTCGTCAACACACACGGGCTCACCCTCTTTGCAAGGCAGAACCTTCACGTATATGTCGAGCTCCCTCCCGAATACTTGGAACTTCTCATCAGCCTCGCCCTCCTTGTACGCATCAATGTCCTTAAAAGTGTTTATTTGAGAAGTTTCGGCCATAAGGCTATCGAAGGCCAAACGATAGAGCGATTTGTAATCGATGAAGGGTGGAAGGTTCGGGGTGGTTTTTGTTCGAGCCATCTTAATGAAGGAATCTAGAGAAGAGAAAGAGAAAAACAAAAAGATGAAAAATGAAGCTTTAGAGGAAGAAGATGGCACGACTCAAAAACCCAGAAAACAGAGAGTGCGCAAACGAAGAACAAAAAACATAAAATGCAGAAATATAAACAGTCCCAGAACAGTTATAGCATGCTATGAACATCAGAATCATAAAGCAAGGGCGGTCATGGATTAAAAATCATACCTTTTAATAAGTTAGGGTTCAAAGGTAGAGGTTTTCGAAGAAGAAGACAAAGCGTTCGAGAGTAGGAAATGCTTGAGAAATATTAAGTGAAGTAATGAAATAGTGAAGGAGCGTAGGGGTTTTGAGAGGTTTAACGTATACGAAGAAGCACAAGCGCCAACGGGTCTTAGTCGTTGATCTTACCACGTGTACGCTGTTTAAAAAGTAAGGTGAGATGTCACTTCGGTGCACTATTCACGTCCTATCACCTAGTCCCACGTAGGTCGCTGTGGGCGATCACTTAGTCTCTTCACTGAAACAAGTTACAGCTCGAGACTAGGGGGCTTGTGTACAGGCCAGACCTCGATTATCGGCCTGAGAGAAAGACATCAGACATCGAACATCAATGGACTCATAGTAATTGTGGGCCACGTTAGCTGGGTCCCATACATTGCATGAGTTAACAGGGGTTAACACCTAGATACCAGAAAAGACCTAACTCACGAGAGGATCATGCATAAGGTGTGTATGGTACATTCGGGTACGACACAAGCAAGTGTTCCTTGTAGGCGCTAAGGCCCGATAGGGTTAGGGTTTTCAGAGAAAGACCACATGCATGACACGTGAGTACTTAGGGCACCCACAGAATAGATGATGCCGCAAGCGCTGATACGTGAATAGGTACCTTGGCGGCTACGTTGTCAAGTCTTTGCACTCCATAAAAGGGAAGTCCTATGCACTAGATTATGCTAAGATTGTGTGATAGCGGCATAAGGACACTCTCCTAGGAACCCTAAGCCCACTAAGAGACGTGGGAGCACCACAAAAGTAACCCTAGTTACAACCTATAAATAGGGTGGTAAGAACCCTAGCAAGGTATGTCGTTTCTAAGACTGAAACTGCTTATACACATTACTGTTTCTTTAGCCCTTACTGACTTGAGCGTCGGAGTGCAAACGACCACTAGGGTGCCCTTTGTCTTTGCAGGAAAGCGTTCTTTGACCTAAGGAAGTTCGACTCTCAGGTGGAGACAGGTGGGCCAGAGACTTCCGTTCGAGTCAACCGAAAATCAAGTCAACCGGGGAGAAAAATTCTCTATCTTTATTCTAAAAGTTTGATGTTAAGCCTATATTTAATTCTTGTGTAATTTATTTCATTTTATTAAGTGTTTGTGTATTTGATTGAAAGTTTTCTTTTAGATTAACAGTTTTTCACCAATAATTATTTTGGTGTAACACTTTATATTATAAGTATTATGATTTTGTTGATAAACTAAAATTCCATATGATTTTGAGACGTTTTCCTTTGTAAGATCTAGATGTTATCTTTTGAATGAATTGATTCTTTATCGATTTCATTCTTATAGTTGTAGGAATAGAAAATAATAGTTTCAAAATCTATGGGAAATAAAATGGATAGTTGCCCAACAAGTGTAGAGCAAGTTGTAAGTTAGATTTAGTTCTGCCATGGTTCAGTTTCAGAATACATATAAATTAGGAAGGGTAAATAAATAGTATGTGGGAGGATTAAAGATTTAAACAAGTGTTTCCATAGAGAGTAACAAAGTTAACTTCCAAGATGAAAGTAGGTTTTCTTCTTCGATCCGGAACTTGGAAGATGTTAGTGTTGATAACACAATATAAGATGGATCTAGCTAAATAACAAATCTTAAAAGGAAATTTGAGATTTGGTGGAGAAAGAAGTTTACAAGTTGATTATGTCATTCTAAGAAGTATCAATGATATTGGTAAAGAAGAAAGATGAGACATCCTAATTGTGCTTATGTTACAGTTAGACAAAGAAAACTATTGAAAGGCAACAAATAGAGAAATTAATTGGATAAGAGCAAAAGTTTCATGCAGATTGGGATGTTATTCCAGGAATGGATTGACTATCTGCCAATCACATTCTCATGTTTTGAGGTCAACAGAAGATAGTGTTTCCAAATTCTAGTAGGTCAGAATCTATGTCTACTCAACAAGTGTGGTCTCAACTGAAGGAAGGATCAAGTTGTTTTATAATTTAACTCAGATGTGAGTTAAGAATGAAGATGAGATGAGTAGTATACATGTGGTGAAGGAATTCGTGGAATTATTTCCAGAAGGAATACCTGGATTACCTCCAAAGGGAGAAGTGGAATGTTCTATTGATCTGGTACCTGGAGTTGGACTAGTGTAAATAGGACCTTGTAGAATGGTTCTAGTTGAGTTTATTAAATTGAAGAAACAAGTGGAAGAGTTATTAGAAAAGCAATTCATCAAACCTAGTATATATCCATGGGGTCTTTAGTGTTGTTGGTTAAAAAGAAAGATGGGGAGTCTCGGTTGTATGTGAATTACTGGCAGTTGAATAAGTTGACCATCAAGAACAAGTAATCTCAACTCAGAATTAATGATTTGATGGATCAGTTACATGGAGCCACAATTTTATTAAAGATTGATTTGAGATATGGATACCATCAGATTTTGGTAAAGGCTAAAGATGTGCAGAAGACAACCTTTAGGTCTTGATATGGACTTTATGAGTATGTAGTGATGTTGTTTGAAGTAACAAACGCTCCAGCTTTGTTCATGGATTACATGAATAGAATTTTTTGTTCTTTCTTAGATAAGTTGTTGTGGTCTTTATAGACGACATGCTTATTTATTCAAGGACTGAGGAAGAACATGAAGAGCATCTGAAGACAATGTTGAAAATTTTGAGAGAGAAGAAATGGTATGCTAAGTTCTATAAGTGTGAGTTCTGGCTGAAGTAAGTTAACTTCTTAGAGTATGTGTTACCAGCTCAGGTGTCTAGTGGATCCAGCCAAGGTGGAGGAAGTGTTTCAAGAGGAACGCCCTAAGACAGTCATAGAAATAAGAAGTTTTGTGAGTGTAGTTGGCTACTATCGGAAGTTCATTACAGATTTTTCCAAGGTAGTAGCACCTTTGACACAACTAAATCTCAAGGATCAACCTTTTTATTGGACAGACATATCAGAGTAGAGTTTCATGGAGCTAAACAAAAGGTTGACTAGTGCTCCAGTGTTAGTGATTCCTGATATAGGAAAGCCTTTTTAGGTTTACTGTGATGCTTCACATCAGAGATTGAATTGTGTCTTAATGCAAGAGAAGATAGAAGTTGCATATGTTTCAATGCAACTCAAAGTTCATGAGAGAAAGTATTCTACTTATGACTTAGAGTTGGTAGTGGTGGTCTTTGCTTTGAAGATTTGAAGACATTATTTGTATGAAGCTCAATTTTAGGTGTTCAGTGCATACTTATTTGATCAGAAAGAGTTGAACATGAGGTAGAAAAAAAAATGGGTGGAGTTTATGAAAGATTATGATTTCCAACTAATGTATCATCCAGGGAAGGCTAATGTAGTTGTAAATGCTCTTAGCATGAAGTCAGTATAAGTGTCAGCCGTGATGATTGAAGAGCAGAAGTTGATGGAGCAGTTTAGAAATCTAAATTTGGGAGTACAATTCCATGTTGATCATATTAGTTGTAGTAAGTTAACTATAACTAATTATTTCCCTGGAATGATTAAGGAAAAGCAATTAGAGGATCCTAGTCTGAAGCGTACTATATACCAGGCTAAGGACTTTGTGATGAGAGAAGATGAGATCTTGAGATTCAAAGGCAGAATTTTCATACCTGCAAATGAAGGACCGAAGAGAATGATCGTAGAAGAGGGTCATAAGGGCCATATAAGTATACGTCCCAGTATGAATTAGATGAACCAAGATCTGAAGGAGTCCTTTTGGTGGTCAGGTAAGAGGAAAGAAATCACCTAGTATGTTGTTGCATGTTTGACATGTCAAAAGGAAAAGGTAGAGCATCAGAGACCTAGTGGTTTGTTGCAACAGTTGGATATTCATGAATGGAAATGAGATAGCATTGCTATGGATTTTGTTACCCATTTATCAAGATCAGTAAGGAGTTATGATGCAATATAGGTGATAGTTAATCGACTGACAAAGAGTGCTCATTTTCTTTTCCCAGTTAATTTGAGGATATCTATAACCAAGTTGGCACAATGGTACATCAAAGAGATTATGAGATTGCATGGAATACCTCCCAATATTGTTTCAGATAAGATATCCCAGGTTTACTTCATGGTTTTGGGAAGACTCTACAATATTCATTGAGAACTAGATTGAGAGTGAGCTTTGTATATCATCCTAAAAAAAATGGGTAGTCTGAGAGAATGATTCAGTCCTTAGAAGATTTGTTGAGGACATGTATATTGGATCATTTGGGAAGTTGGGATGAGATGTTGCCTTTGGTGGATTTTATTTATAAATATAATTATCATGTCGGTATTGGGATGACACCATATGAAGATTTGTATGGGTGCAAAACTCTTTTATGTTGGTATCAAAATGGTGAGACAATATTGGTTAGGCTAGAATTAATTCAAAAAATCACTGAGAAAGTTAAGCGATACATGAAAGAATGAAAACTTCCTAGAGTAGGCAGAAATCATATGCAAATCAGAGGAAGAAATCTTTGGAGTTTATAGTTTGAGACCATATGTTTCCGAGAGTATCACCTACCAAGGTTGTAGGACGAGCTATCAAGAAGAAGTTATCCCTGAAGTTTGTTGGACCCTATCAGATCTTAAACCTACATAATATCTTTCATGTATCTCAATTAAGCAAAGTATATTCAAGAACCTAGTCACGTATTGCAAATGCATAAGGTACAAATCAAGGATAACATGTCTTTTAAAGTAAAACCAGTTAAGGTTGAAGATCATCAGGGTACATAACTCAGAGGCAAGACCATGAGTAGGGTGAAGGTAGTGTGGGTTGATAGGTTTGGTGATTCATCTTGGGAAATAGAAGGAACCATTAGAGAAACCTATCCCTGTCCCTTTTCTCGCAAGTAAATTTTCGAGGACGAAATTTTTTTCTTGTTGGGGAGAATGTAAGGACCAAGAAAAATAGTTTTAGAGTAGAATTGGTATAATTAAAATGACACCTAAATATATTTTTATTAAAGTTAAAAGAGCATATAAATAGAATTTCAGTTATCCGGGTTTCATTTTAAAAAGAACCATCATCTCTCTAAAAACTCCTTTTTTGTTTCCTCTACCTTCTCTCTAAGATTCTGATCTCCTCACTCATCAATTTGACGATCGGAGTCTGCCATTGGACTCTTGGAAGTGAAATCTACAAGATTGCCCGATTAAAATCTTAGATAGAGTAAGTTCATTCTTGGCTCCTTTTCCTTTGAGTTAGTTTTGATATGGTTAGGTTGGCCTTTAGTTAATCTTGCATGTGATGATTGTATCTTCAAAAGTAGTCTCTGTTAGCTCAGGATTCTAGTGGTACAGTTAGATTTGAGATCAAGACTCTTTGGTGCAGGTTAAGTGGCTTTTAAGCTTTTGGGTAGATTTGGAGCTCTTAGTGAGTATTTTCTTAAGTTTAGGTAAGGTAAGCTAGTTTTAAATTTTCAATAGAACCATAGACTAGAAGGTCTGGATGTGGCGGTGACATGGTCACCAGTTCCAAATTTTTATTTGTAGGATTTCTTGTTTTGAGTAGATTGGAAATTGATTGAAATTGAAATGTAAATTGTGGATATAATAGATGTTGTAAAATGTATATGAGTTTGGAATTGAATGAGTTAATGAATGTATTTGAATAGTTTGTTGAATCAAGTTAAATGTAATGTGTAGGTTTTATAAATTTATGAATTGAATGAAATGTTGGTTTAGAATTTAAACAGGTTTCTGCATAACTTTTTTGCATATCTTGCTCAAGCGAGAATAAAATGGAAAGATAGGGTGCTCTCAAGTCCATTCTCGCTCAAGCGAGACCTAGCGTGAAATTCTCTAGGGCAGAATCTTGCTCAAGTGAGAGAATTTTCGCTTGAGTGGGACCCATTCTCGCTCAAGTTGGAACCTCTGTAAAGAAAGAAAAAAACTAAAGAATTTATTTTTTCTTTTAAAAGGTTGGCTTATTTATTTATGTATAGTTTAACTTATAAATTATGTAAACTTTTATTTCATGTGTATTTAATTGAAAATCTCTTTAATTAGACATTTAGGTGATTAGTAAATGAATTGTTGTGTGTTTTGGAAGTTCTAAATTTTGGTATGATTTGATTGTTGGATGTTGGATATTGTAAGATTCATAATATGAATTTTAATCATGACATAGTATTTTAAGGAAATAAAATACCATTTTAAGATTGTTTAGGGTGTGCATTGACTAGGGATTCGTCTAGAAAGAGATATCTTGACTTTACTGAGATAATGGAATCATATAGATGAAGTTATTCAGGTGGTGAGAGTCAAAGGAGGTTAATATGAATGGGTAAGCTATGTGGATTTCATATGAATGGGTAAGCTATATGAGTTAACCCTGTCATACTAGGAGAGAGATGACATTGAGATTATTTATGCGCATAGCTTTGTGGATTTCACAGTGATATAGTATGATAGGTGCAGATCTCCGAGTCTAAGTCTACGCACGAGTGTTCAGAAGTAGAGTCAAGTGTCTATGTGTTGTGAGTCAGTGGAAGTCTGACATGTGAAAGATGAATTATGAATTTTAATAGACACTTGATAATTTGAGAAATTGTATGAGACTTGATGATTTATATTTATTAATTTGAAATTTAAATTATATAGAATTTTTTTTATATAACTAGCTTACCCTTTGTTTTGTTTTGTGGTTGTTTCCTTAATCTGTGATGATCTTATATTTACACGGGAGCAAATGATGTTACAGGTGATAGAGTTTCTCGGTGAGAAGAGTGGTGATGATTTTTTTTTCTTTTGAATAATTGTCTTAATTTTATGTACATATTTAAAGTCTTATGAAAAGGGATATATTTTGAAACATTATATTACAATTTGTAGACATATTTGTATTATGTTTATATATTTATTTTGATATTTCAAGCAGATTATGGTTATTAGATATGGGTAAAAATTAGGGATGTTACAATCGTCAGAGTGTGATCAACAGGTAGAGCTCCCTCTGTCCCAGCAGAGTGTTGTTCCAGTGCACCAAAAGGAGATAGACTAAAAGCGGAGCTCACCCATTCATTCAACCCAAAGTCAACCAAGGAGAATATTTGGCGCCTACCGTGGGGCACGACAAAACTTTATCCCATCCGCATTCATGATTGAGCCTTCTGACGTGATGAGAAACACAAGGTGAGGCCCGCAGGGATCTGAAGAAGGCGATGGCCTCGTCTTACAACAACTCATGGATGCCATGATGGCCCTTCAGGAGGCCAATGAGGAGCACAAACGAGAGCAAAAACGGATGCAGGTCACTGGTGAGTACCAGGCCAAATATTCGCAAATGGCCTCGTACTTGAGGTATGCTACACTTTAAGGGAAACCTTTCCCACATTCGAGCTGGTGCATGTTCCGAGGGAACAGAATGCCCGAGCAGACCTGCTGGCCAAACTGGCGAGCTTAGCCAAGGGAGGTCGACAAATGTCAATTATCTAGGAGACCCTAAGGTCACCCAGGACCACTGCAGATTGAACAGTAGAGGTCATTCATGTGGAGACCTCGGAGTTCAACTCGGTAAAGGGAAGGAGGCACCGATCATTGACACAGGAAACGTTGAGGGTGTCCAAGATAAGCGTTTATGGCTTGTTGGGAGAATAGTCGTTGGAGGTCTTACAACTCGCCGTGGTGGAGACCTGGATGACGCCATACCAACGCTACCTCGCTGATGGTATACTCTCGGTAGAGCCCCCAAAGGCAAAGGTGGTCCAGAGGAACGCAGGAAGGTATACCCTGGTGGATGGAAAGTTAATCCGTCATGGCTACACTCATCCTATCCTCACCTGTGGTAGTGGGGATCAATGTATCCATATCATGGCAAAGCTTCATGAAGACATTTGTGGAAGCCACGTCAGAGGGCGAGCTCTTTCTTTGAAGGTCGTTCGAGTTGGGTACTATTGGCCAACTATGAGGGAGGACTGCATGAGGTATGCACAACGATGCGAGTAGTGTCAGAAGCATGTTGATTGGCATCACGCACTCCCCGAGGAGTTGCGATCAATATATAGTCCATGGCCTTTCCATACTTGGGGAATAAACATTTTGGGTCCTTTCCCCTTAGCGATTCGTTAGATGAAGTATCTCAAGGTGGCAATTGAGTACTTCACTAAGTGGATAGAAGCTAAACCAGTTGCGCAAATAATCGCCCACAAGGTTCAACACTTTGTTTGGAGAAACATTGTTTGTCGCTTTGGGATCAAAAGGCATTTAGTGTCTGATAATGGCACTTAGTTTGCCAGCCAGCAGTTATGCAAGTTGTGCACGGAGCATGGGATCAAGCAGGTGTTTACTTCGATGGAACATCCTTAGACGAATGGTCAGGTCGAGTCTGCCAATAGAGTTTTGCTAGAGGTCTGAATAGGAGGTTGGAAAAAGCTAAGGGGACTTGGGCAGAGGAGGTGCCTCGAATCTTGTGGGCCTACCACACTACTCCTCAATCAACCACGAAGGAGACGCCTTTCAGTTTGGTGCATGGATTAGATGCCATGATACTTGTAGAGATCCAGGAGAGCTCGCCGCGATTCGAGAACTTCGTGATATAAGATTCTAACGAAGGGAGGAAGGTAAACCTAGACCTACTCGACGAGGTGCGAAAGAAAGCACACGTCAAAGTTGAAGCTATAAAGAGAAGGGTGGAGCTGAAGTAAAAGTCCAAGCTGAGATCTCAATAGCTTCAGGTTGTCGACCTAGTAATGCGAAAGGCTCATCCTTATCAGCTGGAGAATAAGTTGTCTCCCAAATGGACTGATCCATTCCTCGTGGTGGAGGTGCTCGAAAATGGAGCCTACAGGCTTGAGACTCTGAAGGGTGGAGCTATACCTTAGACGTGGATTGGGGCTAACCTCAAGTTTTATTTTAGTTGATATATTTTTGTCAATATTTTATGAACAATTCGAATAATTAAGGGGACACTCTTTTTTCCTTGCGAGGGTTTTTAACGAGGTCGCCCAGTGAAGAACTGTTCTTGAAAAATGAGTTACCAGAATTATTTGTTGGCACACGTTAAGGCAACTTGGTCGGCGAGTTATCCGAGTAAGCACCATGTGTGTATACCTAGTGATATGATTCCAATAGCAAGATATAGATGATTCTTTGACATTTTATGGAATCAACTTGAGTTGGAGATTGAATAGGCACTTTTATAGAAATGGATCAATATTCTATGTTTCAAGAACTCACCAAAACTTGCACCAAACACCAAAACTCATATGGAAGCTCCATTTCTTGTCAATTGAACCGATTAAAAGATGCAAGAATTCAAATGAACTGATTAAATTGCCTTAAAAGTGAAATGAACCGAACAAAGCCATAGAAAAGGAAGATGAACCGATTATATTCAGCAAAGAAGAAGATGAACCGAACAAAATAGCAAAAGAAGCTAAAACACCGAA
>Ga0123342_1007825_pt1 | contig 13892 bp, 7 predicted proteins | sample Turbeawhitnodule_FD_89960 | JGI IMG/M metagenome (GOLD analysis project Ga0123342, IMG submission 89960) | Root nodule microbial communities of legume samples collected from Mexico - Turtle bean Mexico white nodule | ecosystem: Host-associated > Plants > Roots > Nodule | place: Mexico: Nepantla...
CGCACGAGTTGGCAGTCTCGGCGTGAGGGGGGTGTGTTGGAGATCCCACATCGACTAGAGATTAGAGCCTTTCATTGTATATAAGTGGGTGCAAACCTCACCTTATTGAGCCGGTTTTATGGGATTGAGTTAGACTTAAAGTCCACTTCGTAATACGTTGTGTCTGCAAAAGTCAAACTCTCACTTTTTACATACTCCAATACATGCAATGCTTGTTATATAAAAAACAACAACAGAGCTACCTAATTATTTTTCATAATAAATAGGAAAAGCTCATGTCTTTTGGGACATATGATGCCAATGAGTATGTAATATTGTTAAGAGTGCAAGATTTATAGGTCTTTGTTTGATTGATGATATATTGGTACAATTTATGATTTCGTAGAAAATAAAACCATACCACAGATGTTGATTTATTAATATATAATTAATAGATTGCATGTCTTACCTTTCATCATCCTAAAAAAATATTTTAAAATGAACTATAACCTTCTACGTTAATGGAGAGATAGTCCTGTAGACCTTTTTTACCTCAAACATTTTTTTTTGGGTACATACTACTGGAAACTTTTTCATGTATAGACCTAAAATATAAAATGTGCAATTTTAAATATACTAGTGTGTTAAGTATAGAATAAATGCTTATTTTATAGATAAATTTAATTTAAAATAAGAGGAAAAAGATAGAAAATAAATAAAAAAAGTTAAGGAATATTCTTAAAGATATTTTCGTTGGAGAAAATTTTCCAATATGTTCTCATTGAAGAATATTTTTTTTTTAAATATTCTCTTTCAAAATATACTCTAATTTATATGAGAGGGTACATTGAAAAATGTGTTATATATCTAGTTCAGATTATTATTCTCATTATTAACCAAATCAAATTTAATAAATTTTAAATTTCGAAAAATTTAAAAAATGAAGAGATTTAGGTGTTAAAAATATATTAAATTAGTAAGACGGTTAAGATGTTTGAAAGTAGAGAAATATTTATTAAAAAGAATTGTGAATGTGGGTAGCATTGATTTTCCTTAGAGGTGAATGAGGGTGAGAAGTTAAAGTTAACACTTAACACCATTCTAAGATGATAATTAAATGCAAGTAAGAGAAGGCGAAACATAAGAAACATCAGTAAAAATGAAAGGGTTCATGAAAAGGGAAAATAATGAACATGGCTCTGAGTGACAGCGCCAAACCTTAAAGCGGTTATGGGTGCTTTTCAGAAACTATGTCTCCCACACAATTAAACCTAACTTGTCTATTTTGCCCATCCAATGGCACGTGCCATCCATCCACTTTCTTTACCCTTCCCCATTTATCAACATCTCTCTCTTCCCCCTTTCTTACATCACTCCTCCTATTAATTCATGAATTAGTACCAACTCAAATACCCTCAATACCCTTACATCTTACCACCCTCTTCACCCCATCTGCAATCATTTTTTAGGGCTTTTTTGTCATTCCATTGCATAAAAAAGATGGGGTAGTTTGGATCATTGAGATGACTTTGTACTCACCTTATCTTTATTTTATTCCGTAGTTTGCGTTGGTTTCCAAAGGACGTATTCAAATGACAATAAAATCCAACATTTGGTCGTGCCATTATGGACATTTCAAATGCTGCCCCAAAAACCACTTAGTAAAATCTTCCCAAAATATTTTCACTCCCAACTAAAATATTCTGATCTCAACCTGGGTTTAAACAAAATAAATTGTTTAAATAATTTACGATATAATTTGGAGATTTATGTGTATAAAAAACAGAAAATTGAAGGTAATTTATAAAATCACATAAAACACCGTTAAATATAAGAAGATAGCGGTTTAAATTAGTTGATTATGATTTATAATTCCATGAAATTGTGTTGTTTTGTTAGGAGGTTAAATTTGTGTAGACTTGATAAGGTCATTGTGGTCATTTAACAATATGAATATTTTGTTTGGCTTGCAATTTATTACCACATATGTTAATTTTGTGTGATATGGAATAAAAGAAAATATAAAAAGACATTATTGGTAGGGGGAAATACTAAAGGAGGAGGTGAAAGTTGGAAGAAGAGGAAGAACAGCGACCGCTTCTCTTTCCTCTCTCTCATACAACCCAAACACTGCGATTATTTGAGACAGATATGTGAGTCCCCCCAAAGCCTCCATTTTCAATTTTATATATTGTGTGCAACTTCCATCTTTCATTTTCCACAAGGTGATTGCAAAAACACTCACTGCAAAGAGCAACAAAGAGAAAGTAAAGGAGCGAAAGAGAAAGAAAGAGACGACAGACGACAGAGCGACAACACAGAGAGAAAGAGAGAGGGAGAGAGAGAGAGTGTGTGTAGTTTGTATGTATATGTATGAGAGTGTCTCTCAGATAGGTAGATAGAGAGAGAGAGAGTGAAGGAATTGAAGAAGCTTTCAATACCACAGAAGGGAAAACGATGTCTGAGAGCTTCACATCCTTTCATACCCTTCACCTCTAAGAGGTACATATATGTGTATATACATATTATATATATATATATATATATATATATATACACATGAGATGATGAACAAAGGTGAAAGTGATGATGAAATGAAAATTACCATTTAGGTGAGAAGAACATGAGAGCATCCTATATAAACCCATTTTCCTTCTCTTTTCTCTTTCCATTTTATTATCTCTATGGTTTGTATATAATTGACCTCAGTTACATGATGTGGTTGATTGTTTTTGTTCTCATTCTCAGATTTGTTTATACCGGCGCGATCCTTAACCGATTCGATTAGTGACAAGGCGAGGGAGAGGATGATGATAAAGACGATGATGATGAGCAAGATCTTAGCATGGGAATAGCAACACCATCTTCTTCGCTTCCTTCTATAATCTCTCACTCCAAGACACACCAGCAACACCATTCGAATTCTATGTCCCAAGATTACCACCACCACCAAGGAATCTTCAGCTTCCCCAATGGGTTCGAGAGATCGGCTACAACGATGACTCACCAAGACCCTCACCAACAACAGCAGCAACAGCAGCAGCAGATTCGTAGGGACAAAGTGAGGGTGCAAGGCTTCGAGCCACAACAAACTTTGGTCCCCATAGAGGAAGACGAACCGGGAAGCCTACCGGTGTACGAAACTGCGGGGATGTTATCGGAGATGTTCACTTTCCCTCCCGGCGCCGCCACAGAATTACTGGAGCAACAGCAACAGCAGCCACAGCAGCAACAGCCAATGACGACGACGTTTCGGTCATCGGCGAGAGCAGTGGGCAGTGGTGGCAGCGAGTGGTACGGAAACAGACAAGGGATGCTAACCGGGTTGGGACCGTTGGGAGATTCCAAGAATCATCATCATCATGGCAGTGTGAATAGCCGTGACAGTAGCAGCAGCAGCATAGTTCAGCAGCATCAGCATCATCATCATCACCACAACCACCATCATCACCATCAGATGTCGAGCATTAATGCAGACTCTGCAGCTGCCATGCAGCTTTTTCTCATGAACCCGCAAACCACCAGATCCCCTTCTCCCCCTCCTCCTCCTTCTTCCACACTCCACATGTTACTTCCCACTTTTCCTCCGGGCTCAGGAGGGTCTTTTGGTCAATTCACGTGGCTCCCTGACACTGCTCAAGATGGAGGAGGACCCAGTACGGTTGTGGAAGGCCCGGGTCACGGCCAAGGTCTTTCCTTATCCTTGTCCTCCTCCTTAGAAGCTGCGAAAGCGGAGGAACTTAGGATGGGGGATAGTGGATTTTTGTATTACAATCAAGCTAGTGGAGGACCCTCTTCCTATAAGAGTGCTCTTGGGGGTCATCACCACCAAGCATTGTTGGGACAGACCCACCAGGGGCATGTTGCCTTTGCAGCATCATCGTCCACCTCATCCTTAGGTGTTGTCAATGCCTTGAGGAATTCAAAGTATATTAAGGCTGCTCAGGAATTGCTTGAAGAGTTCTGCAGTGTTGGGAGGGGCCAGTTCAAGAAGAACAAGTTCAATAGGCAACTCTCAAACCCTAGCTCCAATCATGGAGCTAGTGGCGGCGGCGGCGGTGCTTCCTCGTCTTTATCAAAGGATGTTCCTCCTTTGTCAGCAGCTGATAGGATTGAGCATCAAAGGAGGAAGGTCAAACTTCTAACAATGCTTGACGAGGCATGTAATCTTTCTCTCTCTTTCTCTCTCTCTCTCTCTCTCTCTCTATGAATTCTTCTTACCTTCTCTCATTCTTCTAGAGTCAAGGTCTTCCAATTTAATTATTTTCTTAGTCCAATAATAAAACACAGTTCTCCAGCGAGTATCTAAAATTCAACAAAATGAAAAGCCGGCTGGTATAGTAGGGTTCCACTCCTTGGGATCAGTTGGTGAGGATTTGATCGTTATTTTAATCGTTACTCGATTTTTTAATCTCACGATTCGATTGGTGGGAAGATCTTAGAGTCTTTTCAGATTTATTTTAACAAAAGAAAAAAAATATATAGTTTGGTGAAAGTGCGAAACTGGGACACTACCATTATAGGAGAATACGTCCATCAAGAAGCGACGTTTCTTCTGATTATTAAGACTCACCAAACAGATGGAAGGCAATCACCAATCATATATATTATTGCATAGCAAGTTGTTAGGAACGCCACTGCTCCTTCAGATCCTTACCCATCTTAGTAATATTGCAGGAAAGCCATTATTCACAGCTCAGATGATCGGGTAGGGATATATATATATCGGGAGAACAGTCTTTTTCTTTTTCTATTCCTTTCCAATTCAATTTTTCTATAACTGTTTTTTCAAAACGAAAGAAACCCAAGCACATTCTTCATTCGCATTGACCGTACTGTGCATAACAAGTACTCCTCCATAGCTTTTTTTATTAAGTAAGAAAAAGTCATGTATATGTATATTCCTCACACACGTGTGTTTTTGTTTCACTATTTGCATGAGTGAATTAACTCCCATATACCGTATTCTTAATTAAACCATACATGTACCCATTTCTTCCCTTAATTAATGCTGGTTAGCTCACCCAGCTTTTCACAAACCGCACAATGAATATGATATGAGTAATGAGATGGAACATGCATTTACTGTTACAGGTGAAATCTTTTGACATAATTCATTAATATAATCTTTTGACATTGTAAAACGTTCTTGCGGTTTTGCAGGTAGATCGGAGATACAGCCACTACTGCGAGCAAATGCACATGGTGGTGAACTCGTTTGACATGGTAATGGGTTTTGGTTCTGCGGTTCCATACACAGCACTTGCACAGAAAGCAATGTCTCGTCACTTCAGATGTCTAAAGGATGCCATAACAGCGCAACTGAAGCACAGTTGTGAGCTGTTGGGAGAGAAAGATGGGGCAGGGAACTCAGGGTTGACCAAAGGAGAGACCCCGAGGCTCAAGTTGCTTGAACAAAGTTTGAGACAGCAAAGAGCGTTTCATCAAATGGGGATGATGGAACAGGAAGCTTGGAGACCCCAGAGAGGGTTGCCAGAACGATCTGTCAACATTTTGAGAGCCTGGCTTTTCGAGCATTTCCTTCATCCGTACGTTGTTTCATTTTCTCTCTTTCATTATTACTTACATACATACATTTATAGAAAAACAAGTCATTCTTAAAATTGACATCAGCATCTTAATGTTTGGTTTACTTCCGGGGTATATTTCAGATAAGGAAAATGTGGTTTAGAAATGTTGTGGAAAATACTGATGGTGTTAAATATCTAAATGTAGGATAGCATTGAAACAAGGGTTCGTTTTTAAGTCTATCAATAAAAGGGTTTTATCAGATGAAAGAAAGTAGATTTCTATTTAAAAGGTTTGATTTCCACGTGTAAGTGAGGAAGTATCTTTAGAGGGGAAAAAACTATAGGGGATGATGATGTGGTATCATTTTTTACTTGGATATAATTAGGGGTGAAATGTGGTATGTTAGACTTACGAGAGGAGAAAAGGCAGTTAATGATTGCGAGACTGTGAAGGAGAGGGACAGTGAGAGATAATGAGATTTAATTTTAAAATGTGAAAAAGCATAACACACAACACGATAGATACCACGATCCATAACAGGAAAAAAGTAGCAGGGCTTCCGTTAATTAACAAAGAGGGAAAAAAGAGTCGCAGAGGGAAAGACCGAAAGAGGGAATCTAAAAGCCATTATGTATAGGATCGTTTACAACAGTCATTAATACTGCAGAGTCCTTGGGATGCATGTAAGCTCGACAGCCAAAAGCTGTAAAGATAGAAAGATAGATACATGCATGTATATATTTATATATATATATATATATATATATATATATATATATATGTGTGTGTGTGTGTACCCAGTTACTGGTTTAACTTGAATTTCATTTCTTCCAATCTCTTTCTCTCACTCTCATAAACACCATGTAGAAATTTTTTTGGTGTGCAATTGGTTTGGCACAGTAATTCACACTCATTGTTTCTTTTTATTTCATTTCTTCTTATATTTATTTATACATATACTTTGGTATGTTGGTGTGTACTTTTTTGGTAATAAAAATTGGAGCATTCCTTTTAATATGATTTACCGAGAAAAGATTTGGAATAATTATGAGTGATAAAATTTTGAGATGGAATTATTATGCTAAGAAGCGCAAAGAGGTAATGCAATAAAGATAGGTAAGTGGGATAAAGAAAGTAGAGAGAGTAGTGGTCAGTGTGTACAGCGATCTGCTTTACTTCTGCAATGGCAGCTACGACGTAGATCTTTCTTTGTTTCTCTTAGATTCTCACGCCCACGAAGGGACAGAAAGAAAGGTTTCATACTCAGCTAAGGGTACAGAAAGCTGGGTGTCTCTTTATACGGTTAAGGCAAGGACTCTGATGTCATTTTCTGGTCTCTTTCTCAGGTACCCAAGCGATGCAGATAAGCATCTGTTGGCACGACAGACTGGGCTATCGAGAAATCAGGTTCGTCCCCTCCACTCTTAGCTTTCCACAATAGAAAGAGAGAGAGACAATTTTTGTGTAGTGTAGCACAGCACAGTAATAATAATGAATTACATGCACGGACCCCATACATGATAACAATAATAAGTAGAAAAGAGAAAACAAAAGGAAAAAAAATGGATGAGATCAATGAGAAGGGACCAGCAGTAAGTTCAGATGCAACTTACATGGTTTTGGGGTTTGTTTCTGTGGTTTCCTTCTTCATTTCTCTTCCCTTTAGAGAAAGACAAACACCAATGTGGGTTCAATTGTTTTCTAGTTTCCTCTATTCTTTTTATTTTATTTTATTTTATTTTCTATCAAAGGGTTTGGTACCGCTATTATTTGTGACAAATATTTAATGAAACTAGCTTATATGTATTTCCTTAAAAAAACATCCATATTAAAAAAATTAGATTTTTATTTTATTTTATTTTAATTTACTTTGGATTCTTTTCCTTGGTGGCATAAATTCTGAAATTAAGATGTTCCTTGGTGACATAAATTCTGAAATTGAAAGAGCAGGCATAAGTACAGAGGCAACGGGACATGAAAGTTTTGCTGTTTCTTCCCAGTTTAAAACAAAAAAGATCAAAGTATATAGTGTTTTAGAATCTCGCTGCCTCTCTCTGTCACTCATTTTCTCTCTCATATCAATTGGCTTCACTTCTCCCAACTACACAATGGGGACCATAAATAAGAGAAATAAATAATCTTTGGGAAATATCATAATCTCCTTGTGGTAAATTCCTTACAAGTTTATGCTTCTATACTCGGCCAATTAATGCCAATCTTACGTATTCACGCATCTTTATCTGCCAATTCACAATCTTAGATTACCTTTCTTTACTTACATATAATCAACTAGTTTAGAATGTCATACTCTCATAAGATAAGGCCTATTCTTTATTTTGGCACGTTCTATCTGAATCATTTAATGTCTTGTACATAAAAATGTCAGAGACAGAAGACATAACAAAACTATGCCTCCACGCCCTCAACAATGATATATATTTACAAATCTGGCATCCATATTTTTCATTAAACAGTACTTCCCCCTGTATCTTTTCTTAATGGATTTTGTACATCTGCGATTCTGCATTAACAGTGTACCTTGTATTTTCCCTGAACAACCAAAATCCAAAGGAAAAACCTACTGCTACAATTTATCACACATCTAATTAGGTGGGAAAGGAAAACATCGTGTAGTATATAACTTCCTACCCTTTCATGGATGCCTATACCCTCTAAGAGTCAGTGAAATGGGTAGGAGTACACTGTCTAGAGTCTAGAGATACATGGCTTATACTTACCACTGCCCCTAGGTTCTAACAAGAAACTGCTGATAAATAACTTTCTCTGTTAGAGTCTATATACTACATATATAATTGCATTATCATTCACAAATGTCATTTCGCTGTCCTATATGTCACTCCACTGAGAAGATATTTCATGGCCTAATTACAATTTATCATGGAGGGACAAACGGTAATGAGTCAGAAAGCAATCTTTTTTGTTTCCTTTTTCTGGTTTCTCAGAGACCATAATTTTTTTGAATCTTTAAACTGGATATCATGTATTTTACTTTTATTTTTTCTTGTCTCTCTCTCTCTATATATATATCTTTTTATTTCTTTCTTCTGTCTAAAGATGTATATATACTAAACACTTTGATAAAGAGAGACTCGATTATTCAGATTTACCAACTTTGTAGAAATATCAAACTGATCAAAGTCAATATCATATGATAGTTGAGGTTTTCCATGCTATATATGTCGTACCCTTATCTAACATTAATCAATCCCAAGTGTGTCAAGCACATGGACATATATTTCAATACTTTAATGAGTGTGTATATAAATATATACATGCCGGAACTTTCTTCTCATTTTTAATATATTGTTTAGTTATTTATACACCACATGTTACATTATAAATATATCAATAGATAAAAAATTTCATTATCAATTAAACAAGTAATGAAAGCAAGTAGCAAAACTATAATCTGGCGTCATCTTATAGGTGTTTGTCAAATAGAAAGTAGTTATCTAATAATTTTATTACAGTTAGTGGGTCAAAAGATAGGTAGAATTGTAAGAATAGAAATAGTCTCGTTTTCATCCATCAGAAAATGACAATTTAGCAAGACATGTCATGTGAGTATACATGCATACACATGCATAGTTATTAACCTGCAATGATAGAGTACACTGGAGTAGTGATAGTAGTAGCTACTAGCATGGGTGTGTATTAAGGTGGAGGATGGATTAAACGTGTCACTTCTGCAGGTATCAAACTGGTTCATTAATGCAAGGGTTCGATTGTGGAAACCCATGGTGGAAGACATGTACCAACAAGAACTCAAGGAAGCTGAAGGGGCAGAAGACGAGAGAGAGGGGAATCAAAGCAGCAGCAATAACAGTGGCCACCAACTGGCACAAACCCCAACACCGTCCACCACGGCATCGACAGCAACAGCGCCACCACCGCCTCCAACAACATCTACAGCGACCACACCACCAACCGCCAAAAGATCCGACACCGAAAGCGACGCTTCACTCGCCCCAATAAATAACAACAGGCCACAGGGAGCCTTCTCGGAAACACAACCCAACTCCTCCACCACCGCCACCGCCTCAGAGGTGGCGCCTCCCTCGGAGCTTTCCCGGTCGATGGGGGCTGATGACTCGTGCCGGCACGGTAGCCTCGTTGTGACGGATTTTGGGACCGGTCCTGGCGCTTCTGACATTGGTTCCACACTGATTAGATTTGGGACCACCGCCGGTGACGTGTCACTTACACTAGGGCTACGTCACGCCGGGAACATGCCGGAGAAAACTCCGTTCTCCGTTAGGGACTTTGGAGGCATTTAAACTTAATCAATGCCCTATTACTTCACATGATCATAAAGATAATAATGATACGTATAGGAGGTTGCTTTATTATTACTATTTTTATTTTTATTATTATAATAATATGATTATTATGATATGATATATCAAAAGAAACCATTTTTCAGAATCTCTTTGATGCTAGTTCCTCCACTTTAAGATGCATTTTGTTGGAAGATGGGAATAGAAAATATAAAGGTGTAGTCCTTGTGTTCTTTTTTTTTTAATTTATAAACTACAAGAATATATAAATCAATTTTAAAGATAAAAAATAATTAATTATTATACTGATTAAATTAGAGATAATTTTAGAAATTAAAAAAACTTTTGGTTTTTAAATTAGTTTCTATTATTATTAAATAATTTTAAATTAGTATCAATATTTTTCTACCAAATTTATAATTTAAATAATTGTTAGTTAAATAGATACTAATATATAAATTATTTAACAATAATAAAAACTAATTTAAAAAAAATAGTATCTAAAATGGTTTATAATTTAGTTACTATATTAACTAATTATTTTTTTTTCTAAAATTAATTTTTATTTCATAATTTTTTATAATGATATAGTAGTTTTTTTATCTTAATTTGATAGAAATTGATCTAATTAATCGAATAATTTATGCTCCCTCTCACCCCGCATGTGCTACTTGATCTTTTGTAACTTAAATTTACAAGACTTGATCTGGTTAATTTTTTATAACTCTTTAAGAATATATTTTCCTTGAAAAATAATTAAAAGGAATATAAGTAATATATGTATAAGTATATTTTAGTCTTTTTTTATATAGGTAATATGATTCATACATTATTATTATAACTAGTTATTAAAGAATGTGAATAATTAAATCGGACACAAGAGATGGAATCCAGATATACCAGCACTACATTCACTTTTTCTCCACTAAAAAAATAATTTACTTATTTTTAATTCATAAAATATGTAATTATACTAAGTTAGGTTGGTATTATCAATCTAAAATTTTATTGGAATTAACTAAAATAATTATGATTATTTTAAAGCAAAAATTGTACTTATATGTTAATTAATGTTTCCGATAAAAAAATGTTAATTAAGGTAGTTAAAATTGTTTTGAACTGATGTAAATATATTATTAAATTAACTAGTTAGGTTAATCATAATATATAAATTATTTTTATTTTCTTTAACCATCTTTGCAACTCTCATTTTATTTCTTACATAAAGAAATAATTACAAGAACATAAAAATTACTGGAAAGTCAAGCATTTATCTTTTATCTTTTATATTTATCCATTTTACACACTTTGTAAAAAACAAAACGAGTACGGCTATTTTATATTTATAAGGATGGCTATATAATCACATTTGATGAGCACGCATTTGTAAATTGAAAATATAAGAAAGCAGCAATATATATAGCCACATTCGTAAATTCGATTTATAAATGCGGCTATTTATATAACACCTTTATATATCGATTTAAACATGCCTGAGTTATTAATTTACTTTAAATTAACTATTGGGGAGTATATTCCTACTCATCAATAGTAAAATGAAGCAAACTATTATTAATAAATATTTAAATTAAACACGCTACAATCGTAATAATGTCTTGTGTACAAATGAAATATTTTACATGTTATAAAATAATAATAATATTACAAGTAAACAAATATAAAATAAGTTAATCCTCACATATTCTTTATCATTGCATGTTGTTCCATTCAATAAGAGAGGATATTTTGTTTCTAATATAGATACCGATTAAGATGGTGATTGATTGAAAAATTTAGAATAAATTTATTATTGATTATTATTATTGATAAAAAAATTATTATTGGTATTAGTTTTTGCCCTCATCTGGTCAATCCTTGTTGCTATATATTTTTATATAATTATTGTCTCATTGCAACAAGAATTCACACACCCATAAAAAAATTCCCAATGACAAATTAAGTATTTACATAAATAAAGTATATAAAGTATGTCATCATCTATCACATCTATTTATATACTACAAAATGTTGCTATATCATAAAATTAATCTAAAGCCTTTATTTTCAAAATGAATCAACATCATCGTACTCTTGTTTTACATTTCATAACATCAAGAATCTGTTTCTGAATCAAATTATTCAATTCAATACAATCATTTTAATTCATTCATCATTTTACTAAATTTTTCAGTTTATCATTTTCTACTTCCAACATCGACATCAATTAAATGGCTTGTATATCACTAATCTAGTGTCAATTGACTACCTCACACTCAATAACAACATAACTTCGTTACAATCTAAAAATAGTTCTAATATATACAAATTTGACGTCGTAATTAAAAATTTAAAGTTTTCTATTTTCTAAACTATCTAAACGCTTACTCTCTATTATATACAAGGTTCACTGCATGAAAACAATTAAGATTGAATGAAATTGAATTTTATAAAAGTTTAGAATTTTCTATTGGATTCTTTAGGAGTTTTCTTATATATTAGGATTCTATAATCTCTTAAACACTTTGTATTCGTGTTTTTTTTTTATATTAAAGAGTTCAAGTGCATCCACCAAACACGTTTCTTAGTTTTCTTGAAGTGAATTTAATTTGTGAATTAAGAGGTTCTAAAAATGTTTGGTTCATATAATTTCCTAAAACATTTGATACATATGAGAATGAAACACTAAAATTTTCATAGAAAATATGTATAGAGAAAATAATAAATTATATACATGTTGGAGATCCCACGTCGACTAGACATTGTATATAAGTGGGTGCAAACCCTAGCTGATTTTATGGACTTGAGTTAGGCTTAAAGTCCATCTCGTAATAATACATCACAATTTTCTATACATGAATGAACTAAAAAACAGTAAAATAGGTGCACACCATTTACATGAATTATAAAAAATTAATCTTAAAACTAATATACACTACAAGAAAAATTAATTTTAAGGACTAATTTTTTTTTCTAAATTAGTTTCCATTGTTGTTAAATGATTTCTAAATTAGTATCTAATTAGCTATCAAAATTTTAACTACCAATTTATTTAATTTATCGTTGATTTAACCCACATTAATTTTTTTTATTTTAAAATTTATTTCATTTAATGTTGACTTTACTCATTTAATGTTTTTATTTTAAAATTTATTTAATTATATGTTGGCTTAGCCAACACTAAATAAATCTATTTTTAATATTAATTAAATTGTGTTGGTTTGATTAACACTAATGAGAGTAATTTCATTAAAAAAAATTCTAAAATATCTTATCTTCAACAAAATATAATATAAATTATAGTCTACGAAAGAGATGAGTGTTGATTAAGAAGATGAGAGTGGATGAATGAAAAGTAAAGAATAAGGGAAAAAGTGCAAATTTTTTTTAGAAACATCTACAGAAAAATAGGTTCACGAATATTGATTGAAAAAACATTCACAAAATAAACTGAAATCCATAAGCAAACGATGGATGTTCTCACAATAGGCTATGAGAAACATAGACACCCACACCCAAACTAGGTGGTATGTATATAGAAAAATATCACATGTTTTAAAAAAAATGCAACATTCACATAAACACTTCTGAGCTAATGGGTGGTCTTATTTAACTTTAAAATAAAACATTTTAAAATATATTAATTTTTAGCATGTGATTTTTATAAAAACAAAATTTATTTATTTTGATTACAAAAATATTGTTTTTTTGAAAGTGTTGTGTTTTTTCAGTCAGCTTGGTATCCATATATTTTAATATGTTACCTTAACTAGCTTATCAAAATAAATTGTTTTATTTTCTTAAATTAAAAAAATTACAAAAATATAACAAATATTTTTATATTAAAAAATAATGTTTCTTCTTAAAGAAACTGAAATAAACTCGTTCAATATATCTTTCTTCCTATTAGAGAAAGAAGCCCTCGTATTTCTTCATCATGCCTCGTATTTCTGTTTATAATAACATATATATATATATATATATATATATATATATATATATATATATATATATATATATATATATATATATATATAAATACACACAAAAATTTATTTTATAGCGCTGTGTGACATATATAAAACA
>Ga0123342_1007826_pt1 | contig 13892 bp, 4 predicted proteins | sample Turbeawhitnodule_FD_89960 | JGI IMG/M metagenome (GOLD analysis project Ga0123342, IMG submission 89960) | Root nodule microbial communities of legume samples collected from Mexico - Turtle bean Mexico white nodule | ecosystem: Host-associated > Plants > Roots > Nodule | place: Mexico: Nepantla...
ATTAAGATAAATATCAAATATCACTATTCTTCCACTTCCAAAACATTAAAAATACTTAATTCCAAAACATTAAACATAAACATAAACATTAATTCAAAAACATTAAACATAAACATTATTGACGCGATTGTGCTGTGTTTCTTTCTTTGGAATTTTGTGAAAACCTAATTGCGTTGCTTTGCTACTGCTAAGTACCAATTTTTTTTTCTTGCTGGTTAGCGGGCCAGTCCGCCCCGCTCCGCTGCTAGCCCGCGCGAGTTGCGGGCTAATGCGGGACATGCTAATGCGGGTTAGCGGGTTGAAAATGTCAGTCCGTCCCGCACTTTTTACCAGCGGGCCGCGGACCGCTCGTACGGCCCGCCTCGCTTTGCCATCCCTAAACGTGGAAGATTAAAATTGACCCAATAATACCCAAATATTGGTAATCATTTTATGAGAAATATTTATAGTGTATTATTCAGTAATTAATAGTGTTGGTAAATTAAGATTTTGCGCCGCACAACCTTTATGACCCATTTTGCACTGTGACGGTTGACCAACAATTCTGAAAAATGAGAATTATCTAAATAGGAATTGTTATATAAATAGGTTTTGAAAATTTGGTTTGACCAATGATGAACTATGTGATGACCTAGCCCTCAATGTTGAATGGGATTTGGGTATTCCTTAACATATTCCATCTTCTTATTCTTTTATTTTTAATTTACTATTTTTCATTAATTTAATGTTATATTATTGTTTGTTTACTTTACTAATACTATATACATTTATTATTTTAATAAAAAATTTATAAACCCTTCCTCCCTCCAAAAATCCACTCCTAAACACATTGCTACAAGAAAGAAAATATGGTAGATAAAAATAGAGAAGAGAAATGTAGGTCAAAATAAGGTAGTTTTTAAGGATGTGTAATTTGAGAGAAACACAAAAATTAATAAATCATTATTCTCTTACAAATATTAACTATTTTAATATTAATTTCAACTTTGTAAGCATAAAAATTGTTCTAAGAAAAATATTAAATATCATTTCACAATTGTAATTTCTTGAAAAGATAAATTAAACTAAATTTTGTATTTTTATTGGCTAGCAATAATAAATGTTAATTATTAAATTTTCAATATAATGACTTTATTTTAAATTAAATCAAACTATTTTTTTTATCAAAATAATTTAATTTTGATTTCATAATTTCGGTTTAAGATTGTGTCTCATTATTTAGGAATGACTAATGTTAATCATTAATATATTTAATATCATGTTTACATTTTAAAATTTTAATTAATTAATTATATTTTATATTTTATATTTAATAATTTATTTAATTAATATATATTTAAAAAACAACCTTTTTTTTGGGAGAAATTGTTTCTCCCATACTTCCGTAATTTTATATTAATATTTAGATATATTTTCAAAAATTAAATTAATTTATTCCTATTCGTGAATCTTAGAACGTAGATAAATTTACTTTTAAAAATGAAAAAAAATATTATTTAAAATTTAAAAATAATTTCAATTTAAAAAGTTCACTTTTATTATTTGTTGATGATAACTTTTAAATTATTATTTTTCAATGTTACATTTTAATTTTTCAATTATTAATTACTCATTACTTTTTATTTTTTATGTTTTCTAAATTCTTTATTCAATATATATTAATAAAAAGTAACGCTTATTCTCGAGAGAAATTATTTATAATATACTTTCTTATTTTTATATATTAAGATGTAAAGGTAGAAGAGATATCAAATTAGGTGATGTAATATTTATAATGTGTAATTGTTGTAGAACGTATGGTAGCAGTGTTACATCATCTAGAAGTAAAGATTAAGAGAATATTCAAAATTTGTCATCTAAAATGAGAACTATGATAAAAAAAATTAAAACGAAATCAATTTAAAATTTTTTTTTTCTTGCAAATGTTAATTGTAAATATTTCAATTTCATCTTTTTATTTTTCAATTATTAATTACCAATATTTTTGTTTAATATTTTGTGATCACTAATTTATTTATTTACATATAGTTTTGGGAGAAAATTGTTTATCCAATGGACGAAACAGTTTCTGGACTAAGACTCCTAAAATGGGGAGATGAAGGGTCAGGAGTGCCGGCATATCTGGCATAATATATGGAAAAGGTACTAACTGGTATTTAGAGGAGATGGTTGAGATTTTGGACTAATTTCATCGATCTAATAAATTTTTGTTAGGATAAATTCTAGAGGTGACAATATGAACTGAATTTTTTTATCGCATAAGGGTCAGTTCACAGGGTCTGCGGACTGATGTAAATTTTTTTATAGAAATTTAATATAAATGTTACGCAAATTCAATAATTATAAAAAAATTAATATAAAAAAATTAAATCAAAATATTTATTACTTTTTACATTGTTATTGTAAAAATTTGAATATAAAAATTCAATAATTATAAAAAAAATTAAATATAAATTAAATAAACGATTTCATTTCAAACATAGTCAAACATCAATAATTCAATCAATATAAAATATTAAACATCAACTTTCTTTTTTGTGCACGTCAGTGAGCCAACACGTCTCACCCCATTATTGACCTACGCGGACTGCAAATCATTAACGATAGAATTATTAAGTCAGTCTCGTATTGTCATCTCCAATAAATTCTAGTTGACTATTATAATAAGAAGTGAACTTTAAGATAATGTTTTCCTATCCACGTATCCACGTATATATAGTGTAAAAAAAATGTATTTATTTATAATTAAACTGAACTGTCAAACAAATGAATCTACAAAGAGTGTGAATGTTTAAAACGTTGGACGTTGGACCTGATTAAACTCTAGTGCTAGTATGACACATGACGTTTAATTATATTTTGGTTTAGTTATTAGTGGTAGAAGTGTATCTGAAATGAGAATGGGGACCATGCATTGCACAGGGTGGCTTCTAGATTTGGGAATTGGAAGACTTGTTGGTCTTGAGGTAGGTTAGGGTTTGGCTCCTCTTGGAAGTGGAAATTAAGATGACAGGTGGATTAGATAACCTAAATTTCTCATCAATATTGTGTGTATCATTCTCAATTTTTTTTCATTTTTCCTTAAAATGAGACTTAATTTTATACTTAGATTTCTATGATTGAGTATGTGTTAGTGACAATGGTTTGCGTACAACCAATGATGTTCACACAGAATGGGAAATGTGAGGAGTAAAATCACATCATGTGGGTCGCCCTTTGCAACCTCTGCAAGTACTCTCTTCAAACCATTTCACTTTGGTTGGTTAGTAACATCAAATGAACTCCTACCACCAAAACAAATCAAAGAAATCACTTTTTTCTTTCAAGTTCTTCTTGCAACAACATTAAACATATGTAGTTCTACCTTACCAGTATAGTATCCGTACTTGTACAAATTTACAGAAGAAGAGAGTGTCTTCAAAATTCGTTCTGTCCTGCACTTTTCGTTCTTCCTTTCCTCTATCAACTCCTTCTCTCGATCATTTGTGTTTTTGGAATTATCTTCTGGTCTCTCGGTATGGAGGTTGTACCTGTATGAATTCTCTGAAGCTTAAGTCAGTCTTTGTATTAATCACTCATCAGAAAACTAAACTATTGAACTAAATACTCTATATATTTATACTACTTGTTAATCTTGTTAATGAGACTATTGAACCTCTCATATCATATTAAATCTTCTGCTTATCCTTTATTAACTGATTTTCTATTTCATAATTATTTTCTTACATTACATCACATCATTCAAAAGTATTCCCAATTCTTCTGAAAACAAAAATCAAAAGTGTCAACTAGCTTATCTGTCATGAAAATGCAAACTCAACTTGTAATGTGTATTGTAAAATAGTAGGCTTCATAATTGTTTAAAGCATTGTATTCTACAAGAGACAAAGTCTTGCAACCACCACACCTTTTGACTTTAGAATCCCACTTTATTCCAAAATTTATCATTCTATATATATGGAGAATAGGAAGAAAAATAGATATGAAGCAGCAAACCTCATAATTAAATTACAAACTTTGTATTGCAATCAAATACTCTCATAAATTGTCGGTTCAGTCAAAAACAAAAACATGTAGCTGGAAGCAACCAATGATTGTTTCTACATTAAACACTGCAAGAAACAAAGATCATTGCCACAACTTTAACAATGTCTTCAAGATGCATTAAACAATGGTTACAAACTATTATTCTTCTACTGCAATTACTCTATCTTTTAGTCTCTTTTCTCCTTTGAAGGACACTCCATGATTGAAAACTAAAACAACTAAACAACTTCATTAGGAAATTCCTTTGAAAACCAACTAACTTTCTAAAACTTTGACTTGTCAACCTTTCAATGACAGTGAACACAGTCAAATAAATTCAGCCTGTAAAATTTCTAATTTCTTTTAACTCCATAGGAGTTTCTTCTGATTCATGAGATAAACCACTAACACAAATAATACATAAATAGTTATTTAAACTAATAAAAAAAATTCTGATAAAGTTAATGGTTATGCTTATTTGTGTAGTAGGCTATGAAATTCGAACACTTATCTTAAATGGCATATTCGTGTCAAACACACGTATAAAATACCGACACTCGTACTATACTTGTAAGATATGTATCGGTAAAGTGTCCAGAAAATATTTATTGAATTTCGGACATTTTCACGTGTCTTACATTTTAGAAATTATATATTTTAAAAATATACGTGTATATCTGTATCCGTGTTCGTATCCATATCTAGTTTCCGTGTTTTGGTCTTTAAAATAATAGGAAAGTGAACATTTTTTCCTCTGAAACGTGTGAATGTATTTATATATACTGCAATTACATGATTTAGATTTAAAAAATGATTTTCTTTTGGAAAAAGAAATCCCTTGATTCCCGGGGATGATGAGCACTGTGTTTGTTTGAGAATTTCAAAGTGAGGAGAGGTGAATAATAATGCAGTCCATGACTGACAGAGCACACAAACCTGATGAATAGGACCTGTTTATAATGTTTAATTACAGTGATTAAAACATAATCATGATTTTGGATCCCATTAACGTTTGTTGAAATGGTGGAGTCTTCTTGATATGCATTTGCACGCATCCTTTCCTTAGAGGATACTGTAACACTAATTATTATAATAATCTCTCCAAAAGAACATGATTATCATCAAAACCACAGCACTCACACTTTTCCGTGCTCTGTCTGTGTCCATTCTCCTTTTTTACAGTTGACGAGTCATATTTTGTCAGAGCCGACACGACACAATTCTATATTGCCAATACCCCACTTCAAAGATTGCCACTTTGTGTCTTCCAGATTGAGAAAAATGGGGTAAGATGGAAGATTTGCAGCTGCTGGGGGTTCTGTTTTCAGCATCACAGCTGCTGGTGAGGAACCAGTTTTCCGATTTCATCCTTCTGGGCTGTGCTTCATCCCAATTGCCCCAAAGAACCATACTTTTTATGCTTTTCTAGACACCCATTTGCTTGGTTTGATGGTATTTTGTTCCTTGAAGTGGTAGTTAATCAAGATCATTCGCTTGGTGAGTACTTGATCCTTTTGCTCAACTCATAAATTGTTTTGCTCATCACCACTACCTTTTGATGCACCCTTTCTTTTCCGTGACTGCAACTTTTACTGTCCATTTCTCTTTTCTCTTTTCACTATTCATGATCATCGATCAGTTTTCATAGGATCCTCCTACCTAATATTCTTTTTGTATACTTCCTCTTCTCTAACATTATATGTTGATCATAGAAATTGCTCTTGCCTGTGGACAATTTTTCATCAATTCTTTCCATACCAAATAAAGAAAAAAGTATATTCTACTTGTGGTTGGATTTTGGAACCCTTTTGCATTAAGAAGTATTTTGTTTTATCTAATGCAATTGATAATGATGAAGGATTGATGCTTCTTCTTCTAGCCATTCCATATTCCATGCTATTCTGTTACCCTCTTGTTTACTCTTTCTAGTTCCCTTCTTTGTGGCAGTCCTCCGAGATATCAAATTTTCTGAGCAGCTGAAACAAGAGGTCCCTTCACTGATCAACTAAAGCTGTGTCCAATTTGGCAGGTAATGGAACGGAAAGGGTTTGCAACTTTTATATACATTAAGCCATGGGAATTAAGTTGGACTTCTGATGAATCTGGAGCAATCCTTGTCAAATGTACTTGTGTTGATCATGACATTCATTTGATGACAGGTACACAAAATGGTGAAACAGTCCTGAAGAGTCTCAACTTAGAAAGATATGATCTTATAGTCTAGCCTGGATCCAGTATTAGGCTTTTGGCAAATCAAAACTATTTGTGTTGTTATAATTTGCTGGAGTGATGGCAACCTTGTCTCATTCTGAGTCCCGGCGCTCATATTCTTGGTGGTGGGATAGCCACCTACCAAAGAATTCAAAATGGCTTCAGGAAAACCTTACAGGTGTGTCTTCTTCCTCTTTATCTCTCCCTCTCTCTCTCCATGTGTGTGTGTGTGTCTAGTATTGGGGTGGAGGAGTCTCAGTATGTTGTTTTAAACTTGTTACATTATCTGGTTTGAAACTTTGAGTATGTGCTACCATAACAAGAATACAGAAAAACAGAACCAGGGCTAATTTTCACTTAAAAGTCCAAAGAACAACTTTCTGCAGTCAGCAATAAGAGATTACAGATAGAGAGCCCAGGAAAAAATCATTCAGGTAGCTTTAAGATGAATGAACAATTTGAGACCATAATAGAGGTCCACAAACTTTCTGGCTACCCATCCTAATTTGTTCATTGTAATACAAAATTCATCACAATCATACACTTCTTCACTGTAGCAAAACTCATAAAGATCAATTGCAGTGATAACACAATAGCATGTTGCCAATCAAATCATTTTGTAAAACATCACATATCTCATTTCTCTTTCTCTCTCTGGGAGAGATGTTATGGGGGAAAAGTTAAAGAAAGTAATTCATGTAATGAGTGACGTAACGAAAGAGAAAGAGATTTGAAGAAAAATTAAATAATAGAAAAAGTGTATATGTTCATAATTATTACTATCATTATTAGTTTTTTGAAGATTCCCATTAGTTTTCTCTCACAAGCTTAGGGTTAGTGTGACCTAATTTCATTTTATCATCTTTAGCAGATCTATTCTTGGTTGGTAATGTAATATTTTGTGTCAAAATCAAAAAATCTTGTACCATTTTATCATAAAATAAAATCATTATGTCTGTTTAGCATCATCAGTCTTCTAGAAGACAAAAGTGTGAGCCATCAACTACCCAGCAGGAATAATATATTCACTTTGCATTTTGCTGTTTGGATGCCAACATAATCATTAAATCGGAATTCATTACGTTTAAATTAATGATGAATATTGAGGCTCAAACTAATTGATGAGCATGCATATATGAACATGGTTCTTAATTTTTCTACAGTTATTTTTAAAAAATAAAAAGCAACTCCAAATTCAGCAAAGCAGATATGAGATTAAATTTGCTTGTAACTCTCTTTTGTAAAACTGAAATAACAATGATACATAGCGTATCCAAGGATATAAATACGAAGACAAGCTTATTACAGATGAGTAATTAAAACTTTATCAATAAAAAGAAAGCAAATTGGCACTTGAAGGCATTACACAATATTTCCTTTTCATGGGGTGCTTGTTCTAAACACAAACCAACGTTGAACCATTTTTTTTTATTTTCTTGGACTCGTTTTTCAACTTTGTGGCATTAGAAGTTATGCAAAATATGCCATCTAAGAAATTATATGAACCTGTGAAATAAGAAAATGTTGTAAAGCAAGACATGAACAAAAGCGGATGCAGACATTTTTTAAATAATAAATCTCGTTGTTATGTTTTGAGGAAAATGCTATCATATGTAAGTGAGAGTAATAAGGAAATGATGTTGATTAGTGACCATGATGCATATCTTGGTTAATATATTAACTGAAGTGATGATATTTTTATACAGACATAGATAGCAAAGTGAAAGCCATGATCAAGCTCATTGATGAGGAAGCAGATTCATTTGCAAGGAGGGCAGAAATGTACTACAAGAAGCGCCCGGAGCTCATGAAATTAGTGGAGGAGTTCTACCGAGCATACCGTGCTCTAGCAGAGAGATATGATCATGCAATGGGGGAGCTACGCCATGCCCATAAAACCATGGCAGAAGCATTTCCCAACCAAGCACAGTACATGCTGAATGATGATTCACCCTGTGTTGAATCACACACCCCAGGAGTGCCTTCTGCAATAAATTCTGAGTCTGAGCATTCAGAGAAAGCAGATGGTGAAGTTCAAACCTTGAGGAAAGCCCTGGCCAAGATACAGTCCGACAAGGATGCTATCTTTCTTCAGTATCAGAAGAGTATGGAGAAGCTATCTGAAATGGAAAGAAACCTTAATAAGGCACAAAAAGATGCAGGAGGCCTTGATGAAAGAGCGAGTAAAGCTGAAATTGAAACTAAAGTTCTGAAGGAAGCCTTGGTACAGCTAAATTCTGAGAAGGATGCTGGTCAAGTTCAGTACAACCAGTGTCTAGAAAGTATAGCTAAACTAGAGACTATGCTATCTCTGGCGCAGACAGATGCCAAGGAATTTGATGAGAGATTTTCTAAAGCTGAAATCGAAGCAAAAAATCTAAGGCAAGAACTAGGCCGGTTGGAAGCTCAGAAAGATGCTGGTCTTCTTATATGTAAGCAGAATCTTGAAAAGATTTCGGTTCTCGAGGCCAAGGTAACCTTTGCTGAGGAAAACTCCAGGATGTTAAATGAGCAACTTGAAAGAGCAGAAGCAGAAATTAAAGCAGTGAGAAAAAAACTTGCTGAACTGAATGAAGAGAAAGAATCTTTAGCTCTCCTTTACCATGGAAGCTTGGAGAAAATATCTAAAATGGAGAATGAAATTTTGCGTGCCCAAGAAAATTCTGAAAAACTCAGTAGAGAAATTGAGAAAGGGGCTGAAAAACTTAAGACTGCAGAAGAACATTGTGATATGTTGGAGAGATCAAATCAATCTCTTCGACTAGAGGCTGAAAATCTCTTGCAGAAGATAGCCATGAAGGATCAAGCACTTTTAGAGAGGCATGCTGAGATAGAGAGGCTGCAGACTCTAATGCATGAAGAGCATTCTCACTTTCTTGAAATTGAATCCACTCTGCAGACTCTGCAGAAGGTGTACTCTAAGTCACAGCAGGAGCAAGGAACTCTTGTTATGGAGCTTAAATATGGGCTTCAGTTGTTGAAAGACTTGGAAATTTCCAAACCAGGTTTTAAGGATGAAATTCAAGAGAGTGTGGAAGAAAACAGGATGCTGAGCGAATTTACTTTCTCTTCCACTAAGTCAGTATTCAGAAGACAGCAAATGGAAATCTCTAAATTAAAGGAGATCAAAGAGAAGCTTGAACAAGAATTCGTTACAAACTCTGAAGAAAACAATGCCCTCCAGCAGGAAGCTCATCAAATAAAGAATGATATCCAGCACTTGAATAATAGATACCATGCTATGCTGGAACAACTACAGACTTTAGGTTTGGATCCTCAGTGTTTTGCAGCGTCTGTGAAAGATTTACAAAATGAGAACTCAAATCTAAAGGAGGTCTGCAAGGTGGAACGTAATGAGAAAGAAGCTCTTCTGGAAAAGTCAAAGGATATGGATGAACTTTTGATAGAGAACGCCTTAATGGAATTTTCCCTTTCAAGTTTAAATGATGAACTAAATGGACTAAAAGCAACAGTGAAGAAATTTCAAGAGTCTTGCCATGTTCTCCAGGAAGAAAAATCTACTGTGGTTGATGAGAAATCAGCTCTACTTTCACAGTTACAAATAGTCACCGAAAGTATGCAGAAGCTATTGGAGAAGAATGCCTTGCTGGAGAAGTCACTGTCTGATTCGAAGTTCGAGCTGGAAGGTTTGAAGGCGAAATCAGGTGACTTGGAAGAGTTTTGCAAGTTGCTAAATGATGAGAAGTGCAATCTTCTAAATGAAAGAAGTGTTCTAATTTCTCAGTTGGAAAGTGTTGAGTTTAAACTAAGTAACTTGGAAAAGATGTTCACAAAATTAGAAGAAAAATATGCAGACTCGGAGAAGGACAAAGAAAGCACATGCAATCAAGTACAAGAGCTCCGTGCTTCAATTTTGGTGCAAAGGGAAAAGCATTCTAATCATGAACACTTAAGTGAAGTCCGACTGACAAATTTGGAGAATATTTTTCATGCACTGCAGGAAGAACTGCGGTTGGGGAAGATAGAATTTGAGAAAGAAGTTGACAAAGCTGTAAATGCTCAGGTAGAGATGTTCATTTTGCAAAGTTGTATAGAAGATTTGGAGGAGAAGAATTTGGCCTTATTATCTGAATGTGAAAAGCATGTTGAGGCCTCAAAATTTTCTAAGGAAGTTATCTCCGAGTTGGAGACTGAAAACTTTATGCAACTGATAGAAGAAGAGTTTTTGTTAAATGAAATTAGAAAGCTTAAAAAGGCTATTCATCAAGTGTGTGTGGCTCTTCAGATTGATTCATATGGTGGGCATGACAAAGGAACAAAGCAAGAGAAAATACCAATATTGCATATTTTGGACATCATTGAGGGCTTCAAAAGTTCTTGTGTGAAAAGCCAAGAGGAGAGGCAGCAGCTCCTTCAGCAACATCGATCTCAGAGAGAAAAAATGGAGTCAGAGAAAAAGATCATGGAGCAAGAGTTTGAGAACCTGAGAGAGAAGAATGCAATGTTGCAGAAAGAGAAGGTTGAACTCCTGGAGAAGAACAGCCAACTGAGGACTGAAGTGGCCAATGGAGAACAAAGAGCCAATGCATCAAAATTCAAATTGGCGGCTTTAGATGCAGAGTTAATAGATTTGCAAAGAAAAAATCAAATTTTTCAGGAAGAAAATAGTAAGATGCTTGAGGAAAAGAATTTACTGCTTAGCAGTGTTTTGGACCTAAAAGGTGCAATGTCCGTGGCTGAAGATGAAAAAAGCATAATTCTACAAGAGGTGCTAGCTCTAAGCAACCTCAACTTGGTTTATGAAAGCCTTATCACCGAAAAAGTCATCGAGCAAAAAGCACTTTCTGAATATCTCGGCAGCAATCTTAGCCGTTTAAACAGTGATCTTCATCAGGAACTTGGTATGTTAAGGAAAAAGTTTGAGGTGAAAGAAGCAGAGAATGTTTATCTCAATGAGTCTACTGAGAGGATGGATAAAGAGCTGCAGGAAATAAAAGATTCAAATTGCCGTTTAAGTCATCAAGTTAAAAATTCAGAGAATCTTCTCAAGAAGAAAGATGTAGAGCTGCTAGATATGGTAGAAAGGTTGAGGGCTGCAGAGACATCGAATGAAGAGTTTTGCAGATATATTGAGGAGCTGAAGATGGATCAAGAAGAATCAAGATTGGCCAGATTAAACCTTGACAAGCAGATTCTTGATCTATCAGAAAATTGCATGAATAAGAAAAAAGAAATTGAACACCTTCATGAAGAAAATAGAAGCTTGCAGTCTGTGATGAGATCATTACTTCATGAAATTGAACAACACAAGGCTAGGGAGCAAGCACTGAATTCTGAGTTGCTGGAAAAAACAAATGAATTTCAACTTTGTGAGGCTGAGGCTGCTGCGTTTTATTTGGAGTTTCAGATTTCATCAATCAGTGAAGAACTGTTGAAAAGCAAGGTCACTGAACTTACTGGAGTTTGCAAGAGGCTTGATGATGAAGGTGCTGCAAAAGGCTTAGTGATTGAACAGATGATAGAAAGAGTCAGTTTACTGGAAAAGGAAATTAGAGGGCTGAAGGGGCAGTTAGCTGCATATACTCCAATGGTTACTTCTTTGAAAGAGGATTTTGCATCCCTAGAGCACACTTACTTTCTTTGCACCAAAAAGTATTTTGCTGCAGGCAACAGGGGGAAGAAGGTATCATCCTTTTTCAACTAGATATTATGTACTTTTGTTTTTCTCCTCCTTTTCTCTTGTCAAAACAGCTTATGTAGTTCACTTATATTTTCTACTTATCTTTGTCTACCTTGAATGTTTATCCAGGATGTAGCCACTGAGACTTGTGTCCAAGAAAATAGCCATCAAAGTTTAAGAGGAAATGAAAGTATTTTAGTACCAGATGTGGTTGAAGATTTGCTAAGCATCCAGAAAAGGATTAGAGCAGTTGAGAAGTTAATGATGGAAGAAGTTGAAAGACGTACGAAGCAGGAAAATCTGACTGCAAATGTGGAAGCAGAAGCAGTATCAGAAATGACAGAGCACTCAAATTTCGAAGCTGCCACTTATCCAGAAATTGACAACAGAAAAGTGGTGATGAAAATCAAGAAAGACAACAGCACACGTGGCCATAATGCATGGAGAACAAAGTCTCAAAAACGGTTGATAATGATAGACATTCCACTTGATAGCTACAAGGATGATCCAGACTACAGCAAGTATTGCAAGAGAGAGCTCAGTAGGAGCAATGACCATATGCTTGAGCAATGTGAAACTGATCAGCATGATGTTACTGAAGATACCAAAATGGATTCTACTTCAGTAGAAGATGTAACTACATGGCATGACTCAGAAAAATGTCAAAATTACTCTTCAGAGCTGGAGAGAGAGAAGGAACTAGGGGTTGACAAGCTAGAGCTATGGAAGACTGGAAAAGAGACAAGTGAAGATGGCAAAAGGAGGATCTTGGAGAGGCTTGCCTCAGATTCTCAGAAGCTGGCCATTCTTAAAATGACTCTGCAAGACTTGAAAAAGAAACCTGAGACAAAGAAGAAAAGCAACAAGGTAAACGAGATTGAGTATGAAACTGTGAAAAGACATATAGAAGATGTTGAGGAAGTTGTCACACAACAAATTGGCATATATGATCAACTGGCAAAGGATTTTGAACAGTGCACATCCTCAGCTTCAGACACAACAAACACAAAAAAGTTGGAAAAGCAGGAAGTACTCATGCAAAGGAAAAAGTTATCAGAACAGGCTAGAAGAGGTTCTGAGCAAATAGGAAGGCTGCAGTTTGAAGTGCAGAACATCCAATATATTCTGCTAAAAATGGCTGATATTAAGAACAACCACAGAATCTGTAGACCAACAACAGGGGTGTTGCTGAAGGACTTTATTCGCATTGGGAAGAAAAATAGCAGAAGGAGGCGTAAGGGGTGTGCTTGTGGATGTTCAAAGCCTTCAACTAATGAGGAATAAGTCAGATACAGTATGTTGTGAGTACTTTCCTTGTGTTGGGATGTTTCTATAACTAGCATATCAATTGTTAACATAGCTAGTGAAATTGAAGGTTTGTCATGAGAAATAAGAGAGTATTCAATTTAGGCTTATCTGATCATAGCATCTACTTGAAGATCTGTATGTATGTATGTATGTTTAGCTTCCCAAAGAATTGTACTGAGTGACTTGTATGAAGAATTGCATTGTAACAGTCAATAAAACTCTCCATGCAATCATTAGTTTGCACTGTATCACTTGTTTTTACTTGTTGACACGTGTAAGTTTTGGTTTTTGAATAATTTTTTGTGAAAATTTCTGGTGGAGACACGTTGCAAAAGTTTCCATCTGTGCTCCCTGTATGTTATAGACTGCACAAAATATTTGAAGTGGTGCATAATAATTGCACCTGATATAGGGGTTTTCTTCTTCTTGAAAGTTATTTTCAATTTAAGGTTTTTAATAAGTTTTCAATTTGAATTTTAAAATGTCAAGAAAAGTTAAACAAAAATGTTATGGATGGAATGAAAAGAAAACTGTGTGGATAAACTTCTTGTAAGTTACAAATTAACTTACAGGTCCTTCAACTAAAGGCAATTGCTTCCTGCACCCGATCAATTGTGATTGGCACCCGACACATTTTTTAAAATCCAAAAATGCCCTTGTCTTCTTCATTTATGAAAACATTGAATGGTGAGGAAGAAGAAGTTCA
>Ga0123342_1007827_pt1 | contig 13891 bp, 8 predicted proteins | sample Turbeawhitnodule_FD_89960 | JGI IMG/M metagenome (GOLD analysis project Ga0123342, IMG submission 89960) | Root nodule microbial communities of legume samples collected from Mexico - Turtle bean Mexico white nodule | ecosystem: Host-associated > Plants > Roots > Nodule | place: Mexico: Nepantla...
AGTATGCAAACTGCACAAAGCCCTTTATGGGCTAAAACAAGCTCCGCGAGCATGGTTTCATAAGCTAAGTGCAACTCTTAACTCTCTTGGTTTTCATTCAACAAAAAGTGACACATCTTTGTTAGTTAATTTCCATTCCACATACACTATCTTTATTTTAATATATGTGGATGATATCATAATTACAGGGTTTTCCCTGGCAGTGATTAAGCAGCTCATATCCACTCTCATTACGTGTTTCGCCCTTAAAGATCTCGATCCACTTCAACTTTTTCTTGGCATTCACGTAACTCATCTCTCTACGGGTGGTCTAAATCTATCACAAAAACAATACATCACGGATTTGCTTCGTCGCACCAACATGGATGCTTCCAAACCTCTTCATACACCCATGCAAACCAACCTTCGCCTTCAAAAGGATGCTTCCTCTGCCATGAACGATCTATCTATGTTCCACTCCGTTGTCGGTGCCCTACAATATGTTCTTATTACTCGCCCTGAACTATCCTATGCTCTCAACAAGGTGTGACAATTCATGCATAGCCCACAAGATCACCATTGGCAAGCTGTTAAACGGATTCTTCGCTACCTAGCCGGTACTCGCACTCATGGTCTGATTCTTCTGCCCAACCCCTCTCCCACTATACGTGCCTTCAGTGATGCTGATTGGGGTAGTGATGTAGATGACCGCAAATCTACTACAGGCTATTGCGTTTACTATGGTCACAACCTCATTGCCTGGTCATCCCACAAGCAGCGTGTTGTATTGTGTAGTAGCACCGAAGCCGAATACAGGAGTATCGTTGCAGTTCTAACCGAAGTTCTTTGGTTACAGTCTCTGTTACATGAGTTACATCTACCTACTTCTCAACCTCAGCTTTTCTCTAACAATCTTGGTGTTGTCCTACTCAGTGTCAACCCGATCATGCACTCTCGCACGAAACACTTCGAGCTCGACTTACACTTTGTTCGTGACTATGTTCAACAACATAAGATTAGCTTAGTCCATCTTCCTGCTAGGTTTCAAGTAGCAGATATTCTCACCAAAGCCATATCGGGTCCTGCATTCTTGGGTTTCAGATGTAAACTGATGGTTGGTTCCACCCACATCAGTTTAATAGAGGGATGTTAGTCGGTTAATATGTTACTCAGTTAATACAGTTTTACTGTTAGCCTCTTTACGGTTTTGTTATAGTTGCAGACCTCTCTATATAGGCTCTCATGCCCACCTTACTAAGTAAGAACAATAATAATATCTTTCCTTTTTTCATACAGAGAACAAGCACAACCATGTTGACCATTAGTTGTAATCAACAGAGCGAAAACAAAAAGAACACCCTGCGTCCACCCTACGTTTTCCTTGTAGTGATTCTTATATGAAAAAAAATCAAATCTGACTTATTTGTTTATAAAGAACATATAAACCAATCAGTTTACACATTCAAAGCTATCAAACTTTAATCAAAATTTGAAAACTAAAAGAGAATAAGAGTAGAGGCTAATTTTCTTCAAAGAATTGAAGATCATATGGGTGTAGAACTGTAAAAGATTTGGTTCAAAAAATAAAGCAAAGTAGAAAGAAGATGAACAATTCAAGAAAAGAGAGAAATAAAGAATTGGAAAAGCCAGAATTCCATTGACTGAAAAGTTGAAAAATGTAAAACTAAACTACTCATACCTAAAGCTATTCTATCTTATTCACATGTTCAAGTACACTGTATTTATAAAGTTCTGAAACTATGAAAATTGTGGGCCTAAACAACTGCACAAAATTGGGTCCACCTAACTGCAATTAGTGAATTTACAAAAATACTCTTATAAACAGATCTAAAAATTATTTCTCTGTTGCAATTTTTCGTGATTTATTTTAAATAATCCCCATATCCAAAATTCATTTTCTAATATTTTAATTGAAGCTCAGTGAGTGAGGATTCCACTGCAAAAAAAAAAAAAAAAGACATCTCAATCAGACATCTACACACAAAATATAATTCGAACAATCAACTGAACTTGGTGAAAGAAAATACAATTTTTTAGCTGAGAGTGAGAATGTAGTCTTTATTATGTTTTTTTAAATGTCCTCATTTCTTGTTGAAAATAAAAATCTAATCCAGAAATAGAAAATAAGAAAAAAAAACCTTCAAAAAAATATAATTAGTCTAGAAAAATATTGAAAAATTGAGAATTATCAATCCGCTTACTAGAAAAAATCTTAAAGTTTTGATACCAGTGTTAAGAATAAAATTTATATTTGTGATATGCACCTAGTTTCATAATGATTTGAACCTTTCCCTATCAAGAGGCCATTAAGTTATACATTAGTCACATTGATGGTCAAAGTATGAAAAAAAAAAAAAAATTGTATTACATGATAGATTAATACCTTTTGTTAATCACTTATAAAATTACAATAATTATTTATAATGTCATCAATATCAACCAAAAGTAATTTCGAAAATCATTTCCTAAATTTTTAGTTTCTATTTGTATTACAATAAATGCTAGCGGGAAATATTGGTTATTAGGATCTTTAGCCACAATAAGTAACCGTTGTTCACAAAAGTTGTTTTTCAAGTGACTTATTAATGCATAATAACCTCTTATGATACAAAGTTGACAATAAATATTTCCTAGTTGCATCACCATTAATAATAACTTTAGACAAGTTTTTTATATCTCTATGTATACACATACTAATGTCAACCTCGTATTTGATTTTGTCCATGTCCATTATTTCCATTAACTTCACTTAATTTCTTACCTTCATTTTATGAATACCAAATTTGACCATCCATGTGCATTGTTTTGAAATACTTAATCACATGAATGTTTAACTTTGTTGGTTTAATGTATAAGTTGAAACCTACCAACCCTAATAAGTACATTAAAGAACTACAACCTTATTTCTTGTATTTCACCCTAACCCTTCTTCAATCAAGCTTAAGCTTAATATCTATGCAATTTAAAAATGCGTGTGAAGGGAGAATGAAATGCATACCCAACCCAAACCTGCAAAATAGCTAGAAAATTCTCAGGCATATATCACAATGTTTGCTACCCTAGGGTTCAATAATCTAACATAAATAAGAAGCAACAATGTAAACCAACATAGATACAACAAAAGAGGAAATGTAAACATACAAAAATCACAATCATTTTACACATTCAACTAATTAGGCCTAACTCTCTAAAAATATCCCTAGTGGAGCCACTATCTATCGCAACCAGGCTCACGACGGTGGACGTCATACCAAAATAAAATTTTAAAAATATAGATAAGGGAGTCGTCACCATAGTTTATTGTGGAAAATTACGAAAAAATAAAAAAGATTGTCTACAAACCGAATTTGGGATTCGTACGTCGGTTATGCGTAGTGAAGGTATTAACAACCCTACAACGCTCGTCCGAATAGCATATATTTAATTAAATATGTGAAACGAGTGTGATTTTTCATAATGATTACTTTTCCCCGAAAATAGAAATAATAAAATATTTAAAAATAAAAATATTTTTGATTAGTTGCTGCAGTGACTAAATTAGAGACCATTTTACGGATTAAATAAATTTTTGGTTTCTAAATCAGTTTCTATTATTGTTAAATGGTTTCTAAATTGGTATCTAATTAGCAACCAAGGTTTTTGCTACCAAATTTAGAATCTAAATAATTGGTAGTTAAAACCTTAGTAGCTAATTAGATACCAATTTAGAAACTATTTAACAATAATATAAACTAATTTAGAAACTATTTTTTATTTTAGTTTAAAAAATATCTCTAATTTATTTATTATTGTAACTAATTATTTTGATTTTTAAAAATTAGATTTTATTTGATAATTTTCTCGTCTTACGTACACTACCATTCCTAACTGAAAATTAAGGTTTAGATAGTTCTAAGGGTTAAATTATTTGAGAATGTTTGAGCTAGTGGGCTCTTGAAAAAAAATGAACCTAAAAATGGTGGACCTTTCTCTATGTATTTTTTTCATAATAGAAAATGAGAGATCACGTAGTTTTGGGTCTTTAAACTAATTTGAAAGAAGTTTGATATTTTGTTTTTTAATTTCGAAGATTGTATACTTTTTTTAGAAAAGAAAAGTTGGTGGGTGTATAAAACAAGGATGGTAGATAGCAAAAAGTATTGGACCATCTAAATGGACTCAGGCTTCAAAAGAAAAATGGTAGTGCACATCTAAATTGATTTTTGTGTTGTTTTTTCCTATTTTATGTATTGTTTTTATTGGGTGAGGTTTTGTGTAAATTTTTGGTTGGATGAGCTTGTATTTTTGGGTGATGAAAGTTTTTTGTTTTTGGGTGATTAGTTGTGATTGCTTAGTCCATAATACCGTCACAAAACTTAGTTCCTACCTCCAAAAGCCAACCAAAACTTCAAAACGGTAACCACAGCTCCACCTTTGCTCCTTGAAGCTTAAAGCACCCTCCACCAACATCAATAATCAACCAAAAGAAACAAGGGTAGCCATGGAAGTCATCGACAATGCCTTTTCAAATAAAAGTGGCAAGGCTAATTTTGGTATTTTAAAAAAATTAGGGGTGCTGGAAGAAAGACCCACAACCACGCACTTCGACATTTTAGTTGGGTTGATTCTTGATTGTGCAATCAATATGATGTTAAAAGTTTGACTATTTCTTCTTGCACTTCCATAACTTCTCTTGGCACCCTTTAGGTTAGGTAAAAATATATTTTTTTTCTTAAAAAAATACATTCTGGATTCTACAATTCAAAAATGTATTATTTTCTATTTACACCTCCTGAATTTACTATTTGATTATTCTTTTCATTAAAAAAATACATTTTGAATACAGAATTCGGAAGGTATTCCTGAATCTAGAAATTCCTTCCAAATTTGTAATCCATAAATATCTTTTGGAAATTTTGTAATCCAAAAATACATTCTGGATTCCATAATTTGTAATATATATTTTTAAAGAAATTCATTCTTGATTATGGAATTAAAAGAAATTTCTAATTCAAAAATACTTTTCAAATTTTATAATCCAAAATTTTATGGATCACTCATTTAAAAATAAAAATCATCAATGAAATCAAGAGTATTTTGGATATTTTAAAAATAATGAAGATGACACAAAATGCTATGAAGGTGATATTGACTAGGAAAGCTTCGGGGATTGTATTCACGAGTGAAAAAAATATCCTTTTTACTATGCAAAACAGTAGGTGGAAAATATTTTATGAAAAATAACATTTTTATCCATGCAAAAGAATATGTGAGAAACAATATTAGTAAATAGACCTTTTTTTAAGTAAAAAACTATCTCTAAAATATATTAAAAGTAATTAAAGAAATTGTTTCTAATTATATTTTAATGAGAGATTAACAATTGTCTTTAAATAAATAAATATTTTTTATAATTGTTAAAAATATAATATCTAATTATGGGATGGTATTATTAAAAATAAGTTATTATCTTATCCATTTTAATAATTAATGAATTTGTTAGGAGACTTAAATGTCTAATATATTTATCAATCACCAATAAATAAATAATATTAGTTAAGGTTAGGATAGAAGATAATCATAAACCTAAACGAAAATAAGGTTATAAAAAATCTATATAATAAATCCATCTATACCAATAAGACTCGTCTAACTTTAAATTGGATTAAAGAGTCATTTCTTTACAAGAGTTTCAGAGACAACGATGAAGGTAGAAACTAAGATCTCTCAAAAATCATCACCAACTACATGTCAGTATTAAATAAACGGTAATTGTCCAAATGGTGAAGAATGTCCAAATTTACATTGGTGGGTTGACACCAACAACAACTATAATACTAGCAAGTACGTTACTCTTAATTTTTTGTAGCATTTTGTATTAACAGACTAATACATATTGATTATATACAAATTTATTAAAAAATCATTAGTCAAACATTATTTTATTTAATTCTAACAAAGTAAGTATGTTCCTTCTTAGTTTAAGAAAAAAGAGTAACATTGTTATTGTTGTTTAACATAAATTATGTCATGTCTCATTTCTTTAGATTCTCTTGTCATGTCTGATTTACGTAGATTCTTTTATCATTTTTCTTCAATATAAAAGTTCTTTTATATTATTTTCATATTATTATTATTATTGATTTTTAGTGAGAAATTAAAAGTTTGTCGTGCAATCCATTTTTTATATTTTTATATCTTATAATTTATTCATCAACTAATAAACAAACTTTTGTAGGACAATCAAAATTCCACAATATTAGTTTGTTGGATACTACCTCCCAAAGGATTTGTTAAGATTAACTGTGATGGAGCTTTCACTCTTGATGGAAGAAAGGCTAGTGCAGGAAGTGTTGTTAGAGATTGTGAGTGATTTATTTTTTGCTTCTCTACTGCCTTAAGAGTTGGGTCAGCAACAGAGACTGAATTATTCGCAATCAAAATTGGAATGGAACTAGCCATATTAATGGGGTATAAAAATTTGATTGTTGAAAGTGATTCTCAAACAGTTGTCCAACTTTTCAACTGAGACTCATCAAACAAACTCATCCTTTCTACATTGTTGTGTCTTCTATAATTCAGATGGTGTTAAAGTTGATTACATTTGTTGGAACCATGTGTTTAAGTAGACTAATTTAGTATCAGATGACATTGCAAAATATAAATTATTCTTATCTTTGAACTCACCTGTTACTTTTTGAGTTTGCTCCCGATATTCTTATTTTTAATTTATGTGTTGATCAAAGTGGAAAGATGTACTCTTGCTAAATTATTCATGAATAAAAAAAAATCTTGTAATTTTCTTGTCTTCTTTATTCTTATTATTTTATTTATTTTAGTAGAAAATATTAGTAAAAAAAATATTTTACATATTAGTTCTCTAAACAATTAATGTAAAGTGTAATACACAATTTGATATAATTTTTTAATTATATATTTCAGAATGTTTCCAAATAAATTAAATATACTTTATATTTATTACAAATAGTGTATTTTTACAATTTTAATTATATATTTCAGAATTAATATCAAATTGTGTATTTCGCAATTGTACAAGATGGGGGATGCTAAGAATGATACCTTAAAAATAAAATATGGCCAGAAAATTTAGGTCTTAAATATGTTTAATTTATTGTTTGAAGAAAGAAATATTGATAAGCCAGGATATGAAAAAAAAATATACTAAAAGTCCATAGCAGATAATGTAAGATTATTTTATTAATGACACCTTACATGTTCAAAAATCTTAAAAGTAGCAACAACTTCTTCTTAGAAAAAGAAAACAAAAATTATAAATATGCTTCTATCATCAAATATCTATGAACACATTGAAAGTTTAACAGAAACTAAATGTAAATATTAGATTAAATCATCATTATTCATATAGACAAAAAAAATTTATATTAATTTTACAATATTGCTATTTTTAAGTAAGTTTTTCTCGCCAAATGTAGTTTGTATGATAATGAGTGAGTGACAATAATAAGTAAAAGAAAAACAATTAATAATTTTATTTTTTATGTAATATTGTTTAAATTATATAAAAATTAAGTTATAAGTAAAATTAATAACAAAATGAGTATATTATACTTATATTTTATATTTGTAATGAATACTTTACACATGTTCTATTTGTGAGGTTTTATAGAGGAATTCTATGAGTATAAATTGTTCTTTAATTTTAAAGTTTTTAGAATATTTAAAAAAATATTGATATCTGAAAACAAAACTAAATAAAAATTACAATGACTTTTAATATAAATAAGGATAGTTAAATATAAAATAAAAATTCCTGTTTTATCTTATAAAAAGTTTTTCTGACTTAATATGTTTTTTTTTCTCTTCCACGAGCTCATCATATTTACACCTACACTGCACACACTTTTTCTATTATTTATTTATTCAATCTTTAGATTAATTTATTTCACTGCCTTATACCATTTTTTAATGCTACTTCATAAGTTGTTTTGCTCTCTTTTTTATCTCTCTGCTATAGATAGCAAGGATTCAGAATTATTCAGTACTCAAACAAAATTCACCAAACAAACTTATAAAAAAAAGTGTGTTGTTAGTATTTAGAGAGAATTACTAGCAATGTTTCTTTACATACACAGAATATTAGGCACAAATTTGCTTTCTATCATCCTATCTACCTTCTATAGTTCTCCTAAACTTTGCAGAGATATCATAGAATTTGGTTCAACTTGTCTCTCACTGTCTATATTCCTTTCTGAAGTATTGGACTCAGCCAAAGAATGTCTAATGGTAAATGTTACATGACTCACATGTTTTGATTCAGAAGAATTTTGCAGTGACAAACGACACATTGGACAAGTGGATTGTTTTCTCAGCCACATATCAATGCAAGAAAGGTGAAAAGTGTGGCCACATTTTGGTATGATGCGCAGTAGTTCTTTTTCTTTGTACTCTGCCAAACATATCACACACCTGCACAACCAAATTTACTGATTTATCAACATTTTGATTCCCATTAGAAAATGTCTGCTTCAAAATAAAGGATAAAATACAACAATATTTAAGAACATTGATTATAAACTAGACTTAACTGTGTGCTTCCCGTTGAAACGAAGGCTTCATGGTTGAAACTCAAAGTGGGGATTGCAGCAACAAAAGCAGGTGCAGGGTCACTACCATGAAATTCTGGCTGTCAAGTAAACAGTGCAGAAGTTAAAATCTGAAGCACCCAACATGAACATGAACAGAACACAAGCAAACCAAAAGTTCTTGGCTTTAGAAGGAAGTATACATGCTAATTAATACCAAGCATCCATTTCTTTATCTGATTGAAATTTTTCATCACATATTTCCTCTACAAAATTGAATGACACCTGAATCACAATAAGGACTTGTTATGCTGCTATATATCATTTTTTCAAATGAAGTTTAGAAAGATAAGCACTATAACTTTGTAACTAATAAGAGTTCAATATTTTGTTTCATTTTCAATCACTAATCATGTTAACTAGCAAAATGAACTCAAAGGAAGAAGAGAGAAATTACCCGTTCTATGTCTGTTCTTGGTTCAATTTCATATAAACTTGGTACTCCCACACGCTCTTGTAGTCTTCCACAAATTATTCTTGAGCAAACGAAGACAATGAAACTTGCACTCAACCCAAACCCAATGATAGTAGTCACCAAATTGGTATCAAAACCCATTGTACGTATATCCACCCCCCAACCAATCTTCAAAACCAAGCCACAAACCCCAGAAGCTAAAACAAAGAACAGAACAAGAATCACCAAAACATGGCACCCACTTCAAATATATAACATTAGAGCAGAGTGCACACAGGTTTCACATAACCCACAGGTTTCAAGAGATAAATAGCATGATAAATAAGGAAAACAGAAAAAATGATTGACACCCAAATGAGAACTCTTGAGAAAAATAAAGTAAAAATATGATTTTTTAAAATTTTTTATGGAATCCAAGTGGCTTTGGTGTGAGCCAAAGAGAAAGAGAAGATGGATGGTGGGGAAGAGACGGGAGAGATGTGGAAGAAGGACGTTCGTTTTTCATTGTGTTGTTTATTGGAATCATATTCTTGGTGGGGTACACGCCATGATTTGACCGTCTAACGACAAATCGAAGGGTTGAGGCGTAGAAGATGGTGGATGTCGAAATTCTTATGGTTTTTGGCAGCAATTGATCTCAATGGTGTGGAGAAAGGACAACATAGTTTTTAAGGATGAGATTCTGACAACTCTGTATTTGCCTTGTCTCTTTCTTTTTCTTTGTGTGTCTCAAGACTTAAGGATAATTTAACTTTCAGGAATTTCACTGTTGCTAATTTCTTCAAGTTCACCTCTGAAAGTTTCAGTAGAAATACTAATAATAATATAATGATGTTGAGAAAGTATTTCAGTGTTTCTGCAAGTCAAATGGTTACAGATGTTGAGGTTTCTTTCTGTTGGAAAAGTTATTCTTATCTTCACATTTTTATATTTTCTTAATTTGATAGTTTTAATAATTGGATTAAGATATAAAGTTAAAGAATAACTAACACTCAATGTCTTTTCATTATTTGAAAGTTAAAAAAAAATATCCTTCTTTTGTCAAAGCATAAATTAAAGAATCATATTGTTACTTTTAAAATAATGGTGATTTTTTTTTTATGTAGTGTCTAAAGAATTTTTACTTATTTTAAGTGTTATTTTGTTGGTAAAATTAATCAAGAGGTAGCTTATGCATGCGTTAGATGAGATCAAATTAGTGAAAATTAGTGATGGTGAGATAATATATTTAGTCTATTAATTTATTTAACTCATTTCGTATAAGGTTTATTAGGTTATCTAACTTGTTTAGTCTAGATTACAAGAGAAATGGGACAATTCATTATATCATTTCTATTTTTATTTAATATTATATGTATATAATATTAATATTTTTTTTATAAAATTAAAATTTAATAAATTTAATTTTCATTATTACTTAAAATATGTAAATATATAATAAATTTTTTAAATAGTAAACTCTTCTAATTTCAATTGAAATAATAGAATATTATAATTTCAATTAATGGTCGTAATATTTAGTAACTTAATATATTAAAAATAGTTTTCCATTCATTTTACAAGAAACATTATCTAATTAACTAGTTAAAATATATAAAATATTGACTTGATTAAGCATGATGATTTGAGAAAAATATATATATTAGAAAATATTTTTTTAAAATGCTCAATATTTATACTCAAAATTTGTTAGTTAAATATTATTTATTGAATAAATTTTTTGCAAAGTTTTAAATTTAATTTTATATATATAACAAATGCATATCTAATTAGATATTAATTAGTTAATTTTAATTATTATAGACAAAAAAAATAAAATGTATTCTACAAAGTCCATAAATTTAATTGGCTTAAATGATCGTTAAAAAATATTTAAAATTTATTCCATCAATGAGAATAAATTATGTTATCAATGACTTAATTATATTTTTAATCATGAATTAAAAGTGTAAAACAAAATTGTTCTTAACGCATACAATTGGTTGTACTCTTATAAAGTGTATAAATTTTTTAAAAAAGAACAAGGAGGTAGTATTATGAATCTCATATATTATTTTATCGCCTCAATTAAATTATGATCAAAGCTTTTTAAGAAGTTGTGCTAAGATGATTTAATAAAATAATATTAGTATATTGTGTCATTATGTTTAGATCATGCATAGAAATTAAACACTCCATTTTTAAGAACATTCCTATTTGATATGGTTTTCTTTTCAGAATCAGGATCTAAATGGTGTTTCAGTTAAAAGTTTAACATTCCATGTGTATATAACTAGCTAACTTCACTTTACTCCCTCTGCAATTTTTATATCTAAAGTCGTTAGGAACAGGATAAGCATGTGCATCACCATAATCAACATTATTTTAGAAAATATTGTGTTGAATTGACTCAAATAGAATTCATTCCTTATCAATTTAAGGACTTAAAAGGTATTATAGATAAAAAAAAACTTAGGTTTTTCGAATAAGATAATGTATTTCACACTTAAAAAAAGACAACAATCAAAGGAAGAGTTTCACACACAATTGGAGTTATACCAAACCATAATTAGATCTTTCTCTTGTCATAATAATTTTGTTTCTCAAAGGAGATTATTCAAAAAAAAAGTAATATCTAGAAAAACAAAGAATTACCTAAGAAGTTGGAGAAAAGATCTTTTTGAAGGTTTCACTAAGAAGTTGAACATTTAGTTTGCATATTTGATTCACCAATTTAGTTAATTATATGAAGTTAGACTCATATGATTGATATAAACACTTTCATATTTATTTTCATGTAATCAATCAAAACCATAAAGTTGAGGAAAATACCCTTTTTGAGAAGGTTTCACCAATAAGTTCAACATTTTTGTTTGCATATCTTATATTGGAGTTAATTTAACTAATTATCTGAAGTTAGCCTCATATGATTATCAGCAAATGTAAACACTTTCATATTTTTTTTCATGTAATCAATCAAAAACATAAAGTTGAGGAAAAAACAACATTTTGATTTGCATATTTGATCCACTATTTGAGCTGATTTAGCTAATTACCTAAAGTTAGCCTCATATGATGTAATCAATCTAAATCATAAAGTTGGAAAAAATACCCATTTTGAGGGTTTCACCAACATGAACATTTTGATTTACATATCTAATCTACCATTTAAACTAATTTACTAATTACCAGAACTTAGCCATCAACTAATATAAACACTTAGATATTTGTGGTAAAATATAAGTAAATTTTTGTCAAAATCAATTTAGTCAATAATGAGAATGTTAACATGTTATGGACAGGCCAACCAGATAAGAAAATCCATAACTTTTCCATATAAAAAACATCCACTCTCAGCATGTTAATTAGGTTTCTTGGTTGATTATTACTTTAAATATTTTTTATTTTTCATATTAGACAGTGGTTTATTTTTCATATGAGTTTAATAATTTTTAACATGTAAGTTGAATCCAACCCTAAACAACATACCCTAAAGAACTTGCATTACCACATTCTCCATCAACATCACTTGCAAGAAAAGAAAAGAACACAAACCCAGAAGATTCAGAGTCACAAAAGCAGAACTCACTCATGGTCAACAGCAGTGGCAACAGGAACACGAATGTCCTTATATACACAAACATAAGGCTCATCAGCCCCACAGTACTTCCCACACCACTTCCCATCGCTGATCCCACTAGCGTTCCAAATCGAAGCGTACAAAAACATAGCTTTCTCAGGGAACCCTTCTCCCTCCTTCCTCTCCTCCCTCCTAACCACCTCTCCATCCACGCGCCACTCGATCGTCTGCCTCCCCCACGCGATTGCGTACTCGTGGAACCCCTCGGAGGCGTCGAACCCCAGATGGTGGATCCTTTCGTTGTTCCCCGCGCCCCCAGAGAAGAAGTTTGTTTGTACGAGGGTCCTGTCGCGGCCCAGAAACTCGAAGTCGATCTCGTCCTGGGACTTGTCGCCCTCCTGGGAGGAGAGGTAGAGGTTGAAATTGAGACCGTTGGTGTCGCCCTCGGGGCACTTGATGAGGGCGGAGAAGAAGCCCGAGTGGAAGCGGGTGGGCGTGCGCCACCGCGCGCCGCCGCGGATGTCGTAGGTGAGGGTGATGGTGTCGGAGATAGCACAGTGGGAACAGGCCTCGGGAGTGTAGTCGATGGCGATTTGCTTCAATTGTTGGGTGGCGTGAGAGAGCGGAAGTGCATCCGCCATTGTTGGAGTGTGTGTGGTGTTACAGGATGAAATGGAAATGTATGCAGAGAGTGAGTAGGCATTGGTCCTCTGGCGGGCCGGGCTTTCGGCCCGTAGCGCGTCCATTTTATAAAAATTAGTAATAAACATATTAAGGCAATTGCTTCCTGCACCCGATCAATTGTGACTGGCACCTGACAGACTTTTTAAAATCCCATTATGCCCTTGTCTTGTGCAGAACAACAACAACACTACGGAAAAAATTATCCGCAAGTCAAATGTCTCTTGTGGATAAAAATATCCGGAGGCCATTCTTCCACTGCGGATAAAAATATTCGGAGGCCATTCTTCCACAACTGCGGATAAAAAATCCGGAAGTCAAGTGCCCAATTGCGGACAAAAATATCCGGAACCCAGTCCTGAACTACGGAAAAATATCCGAAATGCAATAGTAAACTACGGATAAAAACGTGCGGAACTCAATAATGAATTACGGATAAAAATATCCGGTAGGCATGACATAGTACCTTTCTCTGACGATGGTTTCTTCTCCGACTTCAGAAGATGACGGTGACGACTGGTGCTCTGCCTGCGATGATGAAGCTCACTGATGGTGAAGGAAACCAAGGGAGACGACGGTGGATGACGGTGGCTGAGGATGGTTGCGGCTGCTGCTGCTTCAAGCACAAATGAA
>Ga0123342_1007828_pt1 | contig 13887 bp, 7 predicted proteins | sample Turbeawhitnodule_FD_89960 | JGI IMG/M metagenome (GOLD analysis project Ga0123342, IMG submission 89960) | Root nodule microbial communities of legume samples collected from Mexico - Turtle bean Mexico white nodule | ecosystem: Host-associated > Plants > Roots > Nodule | place: Mexico: Nepantla...
TACCAAATTTAGAAACTAAATAATTGGTAGTTAAAACCTTAGTTGCTAATTAGATACCAATTTAGAAACTATTTAACAATAATAGAAAACAATAGAAACTAATTTAGAAACCAATTTTTTTTTAGTTTCTAAAATGGTCTCTATTTTAGTTTCTATTGTAACTAATTATTTTGGTCACTAAAAATTGGTTTTTATTTCATGATTTTCTTGTAGTGACACGATAGGTCCAACAAACACTCGCTATGATAGACTTCAAATGACTCTGATACCATATTAAGAAATGAACTTTAAGCCTAAATCAATCTCATAAAACCGACTCATGGAAGAGTGAAATTTACACTCACTTATATATAATAAAATATTTTTATATATAATAAAATATTCTTATTTATAATGCATATGAGATCTCCATCACCAATCTTCCCATACGCAAAATCTGGTGGAGGATGTCCTATTGCAATTTTTTTTACATGGTGGGTCATCAATGTGTCTTTAGTTGAGTGAAAAACAGCTGTTCCACCAATTTTGTACGCTATTTCTTCCAACAAATTCATAGCAGCAGCGTAGCAAGTACTATCTGCTTAATTTTTCATTTAATTTCTATTATAGTAAAAAAATATCTTAAATCATAGTTCATAATTTTTTATATTATATTAAAAAACATATTTTAAAACTAATTCAATCTTATAAAATCAATTCATAAAATGTTTTTGACAAATTTAGCCAAATAAACTATCAATAAAATATACTTTAAATAACTTTACACTATAAGAAAATCATAAAATAAAAGCAAATTTTTAGAAACCAAAATTAATTAGTTGTTATAGTAACTAAATTAGAGACCTTTTTAGAGACTAACAATTTTTTTTTCTATTATTGTTAAATAGTTTCTAAATTGATCATTAATTAGCTATCAAGGTTTTAACTATCAATTATTTAGATTCTAAATTTGGTAGAAAAAAATGGATAACTAATTATATACCAATTTAGAAACCATTTAACAATAATAGAAACTAATTTAGAAACTAAAATTTTTAGTTTTTAAAATGGTTTCTAATTTAATAACTAATTAATTTTAATTTCTAAAATTAATTTTTATTTCATGATTTTCTTATAGTGTCAGTAACATATTAAAATTTTTACTTTAAGTTGAACTCATAAATCAAATAAATCAAATAAATCAAATAAGATATATACTCAGTTATATATTATAAAATATTATTATGTTGAGGGAATAAATTATTTTGAGTAGATAGTATTTGAAACAATATTTTTAGTGTATTGTGTCTAAATGTCTGCAATTGAGAGGTAATGGGAGGAGATTGGTGTTTTGTAGTGGGTACCAGATATTACATGGGAGTTTGTCGGAAGGCATGAGAGAGTTTAGGAAGTGGGTTTAACAGAGATACAGAGTAATTAAGTGGTTGAAGCTTGAGAGAGTGATCACATGGAGCTTCTGATTGATAATGGTAGCTAGGCAAACGGTAGGTTACCAAATTCATTTCTCTTCAATACCTTCCTTTTTTCTTGGCTCCTCTGGCGCGTCTCACCCACTTTACGCCCACTTTATCAGGCCTCTGTCGCAATCCAACATAACATCCTCCACCACCATAAACATACCCCCACATTTTCATCCCTTCTCACTTCTTTTTATTTTATTTACACCCTTCCTTATTTATACAAATATCTCTCTCTACTTCATTTCATTAATCTATCTCTTTATCATCACTTTTGCTACCTTTTTTAATACCTCTCTTCCATTTGCACCATTAACTTGTAACACCCTCTTACGTCTAAACCATCAACTCGTAACATCTCTCAACTCGTTTTTACGTCTAGTCTAGACTATCAACTTGTAATACCTTTCTTACGTTTACACCATCAACTTATAAGTGATGCTCTGACAATTATAAATGACATGATATATCAATAAACTCTTACTATTACAAACTCTAAATTACTTTATACCTTCTCAAAATTGAAATTTACACTTAATTTAATCTTATAACATTTTTCTATAGATTTTCATGTTTAGAGTTTTATATGTGGAACAATACACCCTTTGGAAAAATGTCAAAATTTCGCAGATATTCATGGTTAGTGTCATCCCGTGTCCCAACCACTAACCCAATTCCATTGAAAGGAAATAAAAAGAATAAATGAACAATAAAATAAAAAATAATAGGCATTTACCCGCCACATTTATGCATAGAGTTTGTAGTTTCAACTCCCCACTCTCTTATAAATCCCACACCCACCTCAAAGCTCAACGTAAACTAGCTAATAAAAGCTACAGTTATAGCTATATTATACTTGTACAACACTCATTGTAGCACAACACAACCCTTCATCTTCGTCAACCATGGACTGGTTCTCCTGGTTATCCAGGACCAGCCTAGAACCCTCCCTCATCTACGAGTATGGCCTTGCCTTCGCCCGCAACGAGCTTCAGTTGGAAGATGCCACCTACTTCAACCACGAGTTTCTTCAGAGCATGGGCATTTCCATCGCCAAACACAGGCTCGAAATCCTCAAACTCGCCAAAAAAGAAGACGGGGCAGCCAAAAGCAGCACCAACAAGTTTTCTGGGGCCATCAAGAAGTGTCTTAAGAAGTACTTCAGCAAGCTTGTTTCGCGTGAAGATCATCAAGAAGCGATGACCATGATGAAGGATATGCCCCCGGAGCCAAACTGGTACCAAGGGAAGTGGAGAAGGGCCAGGCACAACAATGGGAGTGAGGAACTGAAGGGAGAGAATAAGGGAGTGCAGAGAAGCAGGACCATTGCACTTTCAGGGCCTTTGGATGGAACAAATGGGAGAGTGGTGCATGAGAAGATGGTGAACAACAGCAAGGTGATGAAGTTGTCTGGTCCTCTTGATGGGAAGATGAATGGCAATGAGAGAGTGGTGTATGCAAATGCAAACAGAAGTCCAATAATGGGTTCTACTCCTACCAGGCCTCTTGATGGAAGGTTCATTGGCACAGCAAAGAGTCCAAGGCTTTCTGGGCCACTTGATGCTAGACCAGTAGTCTGTAATAGAAGTCCAAGGTTACCTAGGCCTTTAGATGAAAGGCCTGAGAGCCCAATGGGGTACAGTCCCTACAATAAGGTCAGAGCTGATGCGGATTATGATGATGATTGTGCAATTTGGCCTACAATGTTTGAGGATCTTAAACCAACTTAGATTATATATGTTTTGTGTTTGTGTTCTCTTGGCTTATTTTTACACTTTGATGGCGAGTGACTGCAACGCTTTTTCATACAATAATGACAAGTAGCACATGATGAAAAATGACTGTGATGTTCCCTGCAACTCTTTTGTATGTCCCTAATATGAGAGATCACATCATTTTTCGACAATTAAGCTAATATCTTCAGAAGCTAGTCCTTGTCACAGTGACATGTTTCTTGTTATTATCTTTAACAAAACTTTGTATGATCCGAGGATGAAACAAGGGATCTATTTAGTTTCTTTGGAAAAATAACGATTGATAGTAGCTTCACGAAAACTACAAGCAATAACCCGTATTAATTATTTAACAAGGGAAAATGGCTTATTTTCTAAAGTGATAAGCTATCACCACTTTTAAGATTGTTATTTGTTTTAAAGTTTAGATTTGAGTTTTTCTAATTATGTGGTACAAATTTGCTGATTATGTCCGTCAATGTTGATAACGGATATCTTCTTAGTGCAGAGTTTAGTTCTTCTTTTCTTAAGATCTATTTTTCTTATTTAGTTATTTTATAAATAAATATTACAGTTTGTGACAACAAATAACAGACCGAAGCTTGGAAATGGTAATTTGACACCGAAAGGTGAATGTAATCAAAGAAAAAAAAGTACATAAATGAAAAAACGTCACCTACATTGATGACTTTTTATTTTATTTTAAAAACCATATAAGGATGACGACTTCAGTTTATAAAAACGGGCATTGGGCATTCATGTTATTTCGGTGTCAAATTACACCATTGTTGGACTTTTCCACCAAGCTTAAATTTATAATAATGATAAAATTGCATCTATTTTAGATATTTTCGTCAAAGTGTAAGCCTTTTTAAAAAGTGTCATGTTGGTGTGAAATTGACATTACATATTCAAAAATCAAACGAGGAGATGCGCACCAAATAAATGTTAGCTCATAGTTCATGTCATAATTCATGTCCAGATGACAGAAGGTTTGAAGCATAAAATCCAACAAAGAGCAGAAACATATCCCAAATCATTCTAAGTTCAATGTTTTTCACTAGACTAAGTAATAAGAGTAAATAAATACTTTTATCTGAGTAATAGCATCTTCAGATGACAATATTTGACTGTCAATGCATATTAGTTGCCTCTATCCTTTGGTATGACCAAAATTTTGAACCTTATAATTGATGTCCAGATACATCTACACTGAAAACTGAAAGATCAAAAGCAAAAACAGCACAACTGGTATGTAATATTAACTAGGATGCGCCCATTTTATTCATTTTTCAATTCACCACATTTACTGAGTTGAAGATGTCTGAGGCAGCCTGAAAGAGCCTCCAGCATAAAGCATTCGGTAAACGGGCTTAATTCTCAAAGTCACGATAACGCTCAAGATGATGCCAACAGCACACACCCCAGCAAGAATGAGAAAGGTAAGCTTAAAGCAATTTGGACCGAGGCAGGAAACACCAGAATCAAGAAGGCCTATACCATGCTGCTTTGCTGCCTCATTATCGTATATGTTCCCTGCTAGCAGAACAGAAAAGAGGACTGCACCAATTGGATTCCCCAACGCCATGACGCTGCTCAGTACACCAAAGTGCTTCAGACCAAAAACTTCAGAAACAGTGGGGATCATCACGGATATTTGCACGCCATAGCAGACACCAAGGAATGCAACTGCAGGGTAAAGGGTTCCATCGACAGCATAGGCAAACAGAAAGTATACAATGAGCATAATTATCTGCGTGCATGTCATCCAGACAGTTCTTGGGAGTGTTTTTGTCCTGAAAAACGTCAAAAAACTTGGATTATAATTACATTAAAGGAAAACCCGTAGTTCAAGGACAGGGTATATAGTTTTGTGGCCCTCCAACTAGTTCAATGTGGGTTCAGAATTTGATTTGTTGTTCCAGAAAGAGCCCAATTGACCAGGCTCAAGTGGAATATGATAAGTTCATTCGACTATTAACTTCATGTAATGATATAAAGCCATGTTTGCATAAGGATTATTTTGTGATTGTCAACATGATACAATGTTTATGAAATACAATACACATCTGATGTAGCGACCAGATAATTTTAAAAATATAAGTGTAAGATATATTATCTAGATATGAACAAAAATTCATAAAAACATGATAGTATACAAGTGCAATTCTACAAATCCAAAATAAGAACATTCTACTTGAAAATTACTAAAACAAAATAAAGATTATAAATCAAGGGTATCATAAATGACTTCCAATTTTCAACAAATAGAAATACAATTAATTTCTTTATTCTGAAATAATCCATAAAGAGGACAGTTTCCCTTTTGGTTTATCAAGATACAATACTTCTTCTATGTTTCTATATTAAAACTCTATATCTCATACGTATTTGTATTAGATTTTCGTAACTTTTTTTAAAGGTTTTCACAGATATGTTGCTATAAATCAGTGTAGTATCCACAAGTACCAGTCTACATATCCATGAAACAAAAGAAGAATCAGTGCTTACTTACTCATCTATTGATTTTGTAACTTATGGAGCTCAAAATTATATCACAAATTTTCTCAGTATTAGTAAATGTCACTCACCTGACAAAATGCTCTGATACAACTCCACCACCAAGCCGCCCCAAAAAATTGCAAAAGCTGAAAATTGAAACCAAAGTAGTGGTGTCTTCCTCCCCTCGGGCAATACCTATTTGGGCCAGATTATTGAGAACAGTAACCCCAGTGCCAACGCCAACAAAGAAGACTAAAAACAGAAGCCAGAAATCAGCCTTCACTATAGCCTCAGTTAACTTAAAATCCTCTCCACGTTTAGGCCTTCTCTTCTTCTGCTTCACAGCCCCCTCACCCAAAGCAAGAAGCTCAGCAACCTCAGACGAATCATCCTGATCATTAAAACTCCCAAGTGCCCCGGCCGATGAAGATGCCAGCAGCGGCGCCGCAATCTCATCTTTCGCCTGAGTTAGAGACTCAGAAGATCCAACTAGTGACTCTGATTTAGAACCATTCCTCGGAAAACATGTCATCTTCAAAGGGACAGCAAGCGGAGCCATGATAAGTAGAACGATCACGGCCACCAAAGCATACGAAACAGCATCACTAAAGGAATAAACATTACCAAGTATGGTACTAACAAGAAGGTAAACACCCATAATCACACTGGAACTTTGGACAAACAGAAAATGGTAAGGCTCCGCAGGGTCATCACCAGTGGCCGGCGTACAGGGCCTAACGAGAAACATCGTACAGAAGCAGATAGCAGGAATACCAAGGGCAAGAAACAACAGGAACTTAGAAGAATTGTTATGAAGCAGAATGCTGTAAATCGCAGTCCAAACAGCACCACTAATTCCCCCATAACCTTTCAGAATCCCAGCGACAGAGCCTCTGCTAGCCGGGAAGTTTCTCATGTTGGTCACCAGAACCGAAGTGGTTAACCACGCAGTACTGTTAGCGGCAACAAGTAGAGCAAGCCATAGCTGCAACAACACATATCAGTAAATTATAGTCGGCAAATTTTCTGGTACCGGAAGTGAATAGCTTTTGACGTTTGTTAGTCGCTAAACTAAGAAAATTAAAATTAAAAAATCAATTTAACTATTTTGATCCGTGAAATTTTGTAACTGACAATATCACGGATGCAGTTATAGAAATTGAACTAGAATGAACACTAAGGATGCAGTTATAGAAAGTGAGAGATATTACGGACCAGTAAGAAATGGAGGGAGGGGAAGGTCTGGGAGATGGCGAGGAAGATGACGCCGTAGCCGAGGAACGCGGCGAAGGAACCGATGAGGAGGATGAGCCATGGGGGAAACTTGTTGCAGGCGATTCCCGGGAGGAGGCTGAGGTTTTCGCCGATGTCGACGGCCACACCGAGGAGCGTGACGTGGCGCTGGTCAAAGCCCAGGACTGATTTCAAAGAGTGGGAGTAAAGAGGGAAGGTGGTGGTGTTCCCCGAGGCGATCTGAACCCAGACGGCGGCGCCCAGCCCCACCCACGGTGGCCGGCTCCCTTCCTTTTCCTTCAACATGGAGTAAGTAACTGAAGGAACGAAGCTATTGAACTCACGCTTTTAACACCTGTTTTAGCTTTGGTGCATGGTTTGTGAAGGTGAGTGAAGCGAAGAGGAACACTTTGTGGTGTGCTTGTTGTTACAGACACACACAGAGAGAGGGATCTAAAGGGGCCATTGACATGTGGAAAGAAAGTGATTCCGTATTTGTGTGTTAAAAGTTACTGTCACCGTCAAATATCAATACAACCACCAACCAAAGCTACACTGTTGATTGTTTCTGCGTGTTAAAGTAAATGTTCAAAAGAGTTTATGTCAAATTTTATTATGTAAATTCAGAATGGTTGGTGTTTGTTTCTGCGTGTTAAATATTAAACTTTATCCCCTGAAAAGAAAAGAAAAATCATCATTGTGTCAATTTACTCAATCATATATTAGTTTTATTCAATAAAATAGAAAGTAATAATAATAAGAGTTTTATTTCTTATAAATTTCAACAAGTAAAAAAAATTAAAAAATGTTGTATTAACTTTTCTCTTATTAACTATTTTCTTGGTTTTATTATTTTTAATTAAAATATCTAATGTAATCGGAAAATAATAATAACAATAATAATAATAGTTTAGTTTCTCACTGGTAAAAAAATTAAGATATTACAAAGTATACGTGGCTTGAACTTGGTTTTGGGGAGCTAAATTCACTTGTTTTCCTTGTGTCCAAATCTGATTTGGAAAATTAGTCAAAATGCATATTTGGAGAAAGCTTAGTTTTTGGAATTTCTTTTAAAAGAACGAAATGGAATTTATTTTTTAGGAAATAATTTGTGATAATTTTTGAAGTGATTTACGTTAATAATTTGAAGTTGGGTGTTACACAAATAGAAAATGAGATAAAATTGATGAAATAGAAAATATAATCATATAAGATACTATAAGTGATATATCACATACTGATTAATTTTTTCTTCTCCTTGTCATAGTAGTATGAATCATCCAAGTCATAAAACATTTCGTCCATAGTAAATTCTTGATATGGACAAACATTTCTAACTTGTTCAATGATTTTCACGGAACACTATTTATTGAAAGATTTGTGTTATGAATTAAATTGGAACATGTAGACTACATACGAATCATTTTTAAAATACGTTGATTCATAAACAATTTTATCATTATGAATTCACAAGAGACGTCAAAATTTTATTTTGGTAACTTTTTTTTATTGTCGTAATTTAGAATTTGTGTGACCTTTTTGAAGATATAAACCAGTGTGCATAATTTTTCTTAGCCTAAAACATGTGTATTGTATACATCATAATCATTAGGAGTATGAGTAATGATTGAACCTTATACATACCCATCAAAGTAAATTATGTTAGATTGAAGTGATGGGATGACATTTTGGGAAGGGCTTGCCATAGTGGTGGTGTTGAGAGAAAAGATAATGTAGTGTGTTGAAAATTTAAGGTTTTGTGTGTAAGTAGAAGTGGTTACTAGGGCTAAATTTGTTTTTGTATAAATATATATTTCATGTATTGTTTTAAAAATATTGTAAATCCAAATTCAGTGACAATTTTGTAATAAATTGTTTATTTATTATATCGGTTATGTGTTGAACCAATGTAAAATGTCACGTGACCATACAACTACATTGGTTGGGTCTTGGAAAGGTGTAATATTCCATGTATCACCCTTAATTACATTGGTTATTTGGAAAATTTATAGGACTCCAAAATCATATTTGGTGTTTCACTAAAGTGTCATTTTCATTCTTTTTCATTTCATTCCGTGCTTTCATTGTTGTCACTATTTGTGATTTAGGTCCGACAACATCCTTACCATTGTCGATGGCCCCATTATTACCGCCCTAAGTTCGACAACGTCTCAACTATTATTGCCATTGACAACTTTTCTTCTCCAGGTGTTATCTTCGCCAACCCGTCTCTAGCAGGGGCTTTACTTGGCTTGCATCTTTTCGTTGAGCTCCGCCTGGGTGTAGAGTAGTCTTCTAAGCGTGCTGCAATGGGCCTCTATCTCCACCTTAAACGCCTCTTGATTCCTTGATGTTGGTTGTCCTTTCTTACACCTCCTACCCTTACCACTTGGGATTGTTTTCTCTATTATTTGCAATAGGTTGATGATTTTTCCAGAATTAATATTAAAATTTATTATAATATTTGAAGTAAAATTAAAATTTAGATTAAAATTCATGTTTAATACTAAATTGTTATTGGTTAATATTATGAATGAGGCTCGAATTTGAATATTAGATTAACAAAATAATTAGAATTATAAAATTTTAATGTTAGTTATACTAAGTTTACTTATACTAATTAAATATGTTTATTTAAATTTGAGCTTAAAATTTGTATATAACTTTGATATTATTATATATAGCATATTGATTGCAATATATTGATCGTACTAGTATTGGGTTTGAGAGTGTCTAACCCTCGACAAATTGTAATGTTTATTTTTAAAACTTGACATTTTGAATGTTGTGTTGTGAAATTTTGAGTTGTTTTGTGACCTATATTGAATTTAGTGATCCTTAGTTTCTCACTTGACATTTGCTATAAAGATTGATTACTAACTCCGATTTTATTATCTTTAAAAATAAAAGAAGACAATGATGAAAATCATTATATTAACTGGTGAATTGTCTGTTTGGATAATTTAAGAAGATTGAATCACATTACATATATTTCGTCATGAAATTTTGATTGATTGTATTTTGCATTGGGGTGCATATTTGATTGTGACTAATTAAACATCATCACTTTCATTTCATGTTACCTAAAGACTAATGTGAAATGCTCTCCAAATTTTGTAAAATATAAGTAATATTGATTAAAACCTACTTACTAATGAAATATATAAAAAAAATGAATCTTCTTATATGGGATAGGATCACACACCTCATTTTCTTAAGAATAGAAGAGACAAGTATTCATGAATGGACCAAGTTGTGGTGCATGCACTAATGGATTGAAGTTAGATTAATGCAAGTCGAATCAACGAGATCTATGAGAATGATGTTAAAGACTTCCTACAATTTGTTCAACAAAATGTAGGAGGTATTAATGTAAGATATTATTGTCCATGTGTTAATTGTTTGAATGAAAGACAACTCGAGATTCAATTGATACGAGAACACCTTCTTTGTGATGGAACACATGAAAAATCATCACTACATCTTTTATATTTTTGGTGTTATCTCACTTATTTTCTACATGTTTTTATGCTAATTTTAGAGTCACAATACAATATCTAAAGTTATATTAATCCTAAAAAAGTTGATTCTTATCTTATCTGAAAGCTAATACAATTATCTAAAACTGTAATATTTATCTCAAAATCTATTTCAATTGTTTACTGTGCCTAAAATACGAAAGAACATAAACTTTTATTTTGATGAATATAGTTTAACTTTTGCTCATTAAAATAATCATAAATAATTTTTAGAGAAACAAATGTCACTTGTTAGATAACATCTTGGTCTACAACTATTACAAAAGTTATCTTTCCTAATTCAGTGTAAAATTATGCTCAAATAGGATTGTAATTTAAAAAAAAAAATGCATTCTTCAATGCATGGTCCATACCCTACCTCTCTAGATGAACATCTGATGCAATCTCTCTCCAATACAATCTCCCACATCTATGTGAAAACATTTACAATCTTATGAACTAACTTTTAATACAATTTTTATTTAGACACTACTGCAGAAAAGTGTTTTAACGACGGTTAAAAAGGTTATATAAAGATGGTTCTAGAATCGTCGTTATAAAACCACATTAACAACACGTATAAAAAATTGACGTTATTCTTTCAAATAAATGAAAAAAAAAACTTATAACGACGCTTCCATACTGGAACCGTCGTTATAAGTGCTTTTGACTGGCTTTTAAAGATGAACCGTCGTTAAAAATATTTTTTTTAAAACGATGTTTTATTATTATATATACTCTAACCCTGCATAAAATGTCAAATTTCTAGAACAACAATGCATGTAATATCATAATTTAAATATGAATGTCTACATACAATAAATTAGTACATATAACATTCTACAAATATATGAAAAAGTTCTATGTCATTCTAATATTTCATTTATAGAAGTGCTTTTGTATTGAGGTATTACGAGATTCCAACCTCTGTCAATTTCAGCTTGCATAATAGTCGACATTCACTACATAACATAGTAACCACACTCATAATTTCTAGATCTCTTATTGCATTGCAAGTCAAAATAAGTGAATTGGACCCATTAAAATGAGTGAACAAATATACTTTAAATACCTTAAGGTGCATAAAAGTGTTTTTTTTTTTTTTTGCATTTGCATTTGCACTTCCCCTCTCACTCAACATGTTATAAGCATTTGAAATAATAAGATTTCATGTTAGAACACATAACATTATGTAATATGTATGAATAATAAATTTGTGAATGTAATATAATTATAATAGTTTAATAAACCTCTAATTTATAATAGGAAACATCGTGTAAAATAATAATTAAATAATCATTCTCCAAATTTATGATGTGTCATCTTCTTTAAGATTTGTCTGAATTATCAATGCACAAATTATTTTTTATCATCATTAACATTAACATTGAAAGTAAAATAAACCATAAATAAATAAATAATCTTCATATTATTTATAAAAATGACAAATAAACTTGTACTCATTGATATTGTCATTATTTGGACTTATTGAACGAAAAATAATGAGATTAGTTGAACATAAATATAAGAAAGGATAATACCCTAATATTAATAGAAACAATATCCAAAGTTTTAAACTGAATACGAAAACAAAGATAAATATACACACATTTGCTGATTCTTGTTTGTGCTTCTAATCAATAACACATCCTTAATTTATTTAACAATCTATTTTGAAATTTATAGAGAATAATTTTCTCATTATTATGGCATGAAATAGAAGAAAATACATGTAATTTTAATATTGAATTATTAATGATACTCTTAAGTTTTTTTTTGAAAAAATATTTAATAAATATTTAGAAAAATATAAACGCATATACAAATATACCTATTATCTGAAAAAGACAAAACACAAATTTCGTTATGAATATGAATTTTCCCCAACTATTAATTGTATCCGATGACAGATATGCATCATTTTAGGAGTAGTTGTCTTGTCCCGTCGTATCGAATACGATGATAAGATAAAAAGAAAGACACTTTATTTTGGGATAACAGCATAAACACGACGCAACAATTTGGTTTAGTGTGAGCGTGATTGATCCAACTCCAATTAGAAAAAGCACTTAAACCAGAGAAATGGTATTACAAAATAACTGCAACAATGAAAAGGACAAAAATTACCTAAAAGTTCATAAAGATGTTTAATTAATTATTGTATCATAATATTTGATACAATTAAAAAAATCTATAATAATATAAGAATTTTTTTAATAAATATTTCATATTTTTATTTTATCTTTAATTATATTTTAAATTTAAAAAAAAACATTATTCATTTGTTAAAAATAATTACAGACTTTAACAAATATCATATCACTTAATCACTTACTACTTTTTATTTAATCATCATTATTAATATTTTTTAAAAATATATAGAGCAGAGTGTCTCCTTTTCACATAGTTGTAAATGGTATAATTATTAAAATAAATAATTTAATATAAACTATGAAAAAAATATTCATTATTCATTATTTTTATCAATTTTTAATAAAAATTAAGATAGATAATCAGTACAATAAATATTCACATATTTCATTTTTAATATAATAAAAAGTTACATTCTGTACAAAATTCTGTTAGTTTTATTAGAATTTTCTTGATGGATAATATGATTTCGCATATATTTAGTTTTTAGTATTTATTAGGTATATTTATTAAAAGAAAATAAATTAATCTTGAAGGAATTATGAAGAATTATTTTAAATTCATAAAATAAAAAACCAAAGGTAAATTTTTTTACAAAATTAATTTCATATTAATATTAATTTTTTAATATATATATATATATATATATAATTACTAAAAACCAAATATGTGCTTAATCAGATTAATTATAAAAAAAATTCAATCAAAACTAACAGAAATAAAGTTGTTCTAATAATACCACTTTAACATGCCATCTTTGGATGCACATACACTCAACATGTATGAAAACAATCTCTTATATTATTAACTATAAGCAATGGTTCACTTTAAGTAATCCATATAAATCTTAAAATTAATAATTTTAATAAACCAAACCAAATTAGTTTCTCAACATCATTATTCCAATTCATCATATACATAAAATTATAAATCTCTTAAAATTTAATCTCTTTGGTGATTAATAAAATAATTCTTATAACTTTTGAAAGTTATTGTTTCATGTTTTCATATGTTCTTTCGAGTATCTTACATTTTCAATTTCAAATTAATATAATATCATATTCAAATATCTCATATGACTTACCTTTTTCAATTTCATATTTCACAAAATTCTTCCACTTGATGCAGTATTCATTTCCAATAAAGATTTTTAATTAAATTATAATAATAATATATATATATATAAGTTTTTTAATGGAAAAATATGGTATTTAAATCTGATTATGATACCAATGGTTTAGATAATTAAATTACTCTCATATATATAATCTCCTTTTAGTTCAACATACAAAA
>Ga0123342_1007829_pt1 | contig 13887 bp, 9 predicted proteins | sample Turbeawhitnodule_FD_89960 | JGI IMG/M metagenome (GOLD analysis project Ga0123342, IMG submission 89960) | Root nodule microbial communities of legume samples collected from Mexico - Turtle bean Mexico white nodule | ecosystem: Host-associated > Plants > Roots > Nodule | place: Mexico: Nepantla...
AATAGTGCCAAAGTTCAAGAGGGGGGGAGGGGGGGGGGGGGGGGGGGGGTATTATGTTTTAAATATATTTCCGGAGAAGGTTTGTTTCTTCCATCAAAAAAAAAAAATAGAATTTTTTTTTCATGACACAACTATTTTTATTGATTCTTTGACTCGTTTTTTTCAAGGAATTTTTTTCTTTACTTTAAAGGTTTCACACACACCTTTTTAATTTTATCCCCCCCCCCCCCCCCCCCCCCTCCCCCCCTCTAATTTAAAGCCATACTTTCTAACTTGCACATATATTTTAATCATCATCCTTTATATTTCAAAAAAAAAAAATCGGTATCATCTCGCATTGGTCTTTAGGTGACACCAAAAGAAAATGATGACACGAAATCTCCACTCAAATATGCATCACATAAAATTTAATTATCCAAAATTACGTTAAAATATGTAAGATGTAGATTACAAGTTATGTACTAATAAAACAATAAAAGTTATTTCTCTTCTCAAACTAGCTCAACAATTCAAGAATCATTATAATTACTGTCACTACAACCTCTTCAACTTTTTTAAAAATATATTAAGAAAAAAATATAATTGGAGAAATAGTAGACAAAAACATGTATTAAAACTCAAACGAAAAACTAAGAATCTCTCAATGAGAGTTTACTAAATTTGGATCTATCAGTCCAAAATCTAACAATTTTTCGAAGGTTGGAACCTCCTGATCAACACATATTAAAAAATTAAAATATATATATAAATTCAAAAAAAATAATATGCATCCAATTCAATAAATAAATAATTATGCTTATACATTTCTAAATTATAACAATTAAAATCAATAATCAAATTAATAATATAAATAATATCTAATTAAAATATTAATTATAAAACTAAAATTTATTCATATTAATTATATAAATAAAACAACATTATCTAAAATAATATTAACTATAAATACTAATATTAATTATAAAATTTGGCTAATACTAGTTATATTTATTAATATTAATATATAACTAAAATAATATTAGTTATAAATTCTAAAATTAATTATAAAATTATTTCAAAACTAATAATAAAATTAAGTAAATAAAATATAATTTAGAAAAACTAAGATGGTAGAGTTCAAATAGAAAAAACAAGTGACAAAGAAGCCTAAAAACACAGAAGAAAATAGTGATCACCAACAACGAAAGAAGACACACAATCTAGAAACACCAAACAAATATAATTAATGAACAAAAACCTAAAAATACATAACCTAATAACAACAAACAAACATGATTAATAAACAAAAACCTAAAAACACACAACAAACTCGTACCAACAACGATACGGAGAGGAGAAAAGCCTTTGAAACTCGAAAAATTCAGTAAATGCAAAGTAAAGAGAGATTATGTGATGCAAACCAAGCCAACAAGGAGATGACTAAGGATGCTTACTATGAGAAGTCATCTTAACAATCAAGTGATCACCTTATCAAGGATTTAGCAGACCTCACCAGAGGAAGAAATGGACACAAACCAGAGCATCTAATATTCTTCATGTTGGTCTTCTTAAAGAATAAAACAAGTTGTAAATAAATTGGGCTCACTTTAGGGGTCCAAATAGCAAAGATAGGCTAGAATAAGGTGCCTTTAGCATAGGGGTGTAGGTATCATTTTAGCTTGATCCTAGCCCTTTAGGAAGATAATTTGACCTAGTTTCTAGAAGTACAAGCCTAGGATGCGGGTTTGACTTAGTCAAACCCTAAGTTTGCCCATTTTTTCCCTTTTCCCATCTTACTCATCTTGCTTGTTTTCCAAGGCTCCTTCACCTATAAATAGGAGACTACCCATTATATTTTACTTGTTGAAACTGAATAGAAAAGTAACCCTGCACAAATATTGTGAGAGCTTGAGTGAGTATTGTCTCCTCTTCCTTTTGATCTTATCTTAATGAGAATGAAACTCTCAAGTGGCGGCCTAGCACTTATTTTGACGATTTCCACCTATCAAGTGGCGTGACCACCCACCACCATATCCATAAGTTTCTTCTTCCATTTTCTTCGTGTTTCCTTTCCATTAATGTTTCCTAGTTTTCTTCTTTATTTCGACAATTGCATACATGTCACCATACAGTGTCTTTTTATCTTTGCCTTTGTGAAATGCACTTTCACACCTACTTAACCACTTGGTTAAGTTAGTGTCCAGTGAGAATTCTTCTAAAGTTGTCACTATTAACTCCTAAAATCTCAATCTTGAAGTAAAATATCACCTAAATGAAAACATTTAAAAATCAACTCACATCATTATGGAACAGGTTGAAAAAGATCATATAATTATTTTGTTTATGATGCGTATAGATGACGATTATATGACGATTCTACTTCGTTCCCTATTGCCTATTCTCCTCAAATAATTGTCTCTTGCTAAATGTGTATTTTCTCTTGCTAAATATAAATTATGATCTTTTTCCACAACCACGATCTCTACATTCACATTTTTGTCAAAAATACCATCACATTTTTATAAATGACGTATAGCTATTAAATCACATTTTTTTTCCACCCACTATTTAAATGATGTATTTCCTACAACCATCATCTATAATCCGCTATATAAATGATGTATTTCCCACAACGTCTATACGTTCATAAGATCAAAAATATCTCCGCATTTAATAAATGACATATAGCTATTAATCCACATTTTTTTAAACCATGTGTAGCTATCAAACGGCGTTAAATGGCAGCAAATCAATAGACATCGTTAGACAACATTTTTATACTAGTAATATAAAATAAATAATAAAAGTCACCCAAATAAATAATAATAAAACTCATCATATCAAGCGGGACTAAGAAACTATTTAGTTCATAAAGGAGTTTTTAATATTTTCAAGAATTACATACACGTTCTATAACATATATATATTTTTATATAATTAGTATATATTACATAGATATGTATTAGTTGTATGTATATTTTCAACTATGTTTTCTGATAGTTGTATATATATTTTCGACATCTATTAATATTATAAAAAAATAAAGAAATTAATATGAAAGAATTTATTAACTATTAATACTATTAGTTATAAATATTTAAAACTAATGCATGTAAGTAATTATTTTGTGAAGTGGAAGTGTTTTTTATATTTTGACTTAATTTAGTGTGGTCATCACACTAAGAAGAATTTGTCAAAGAGAACTTGTAGTACAAAGTATATATAAAGTAGTATGAGGAAAGAAAATTGTCTAGTGAAGTGTATTTAGTGGTTATGAGTTTGATTTCAATATCAAAAGATGATTCAAAATGGCTTTAATTATATAACATTACTTGTTCCAAAATATGTACCATATTGCTTCTTATCTCCAAAGAAAGCTAGTTATGTTCATATATTACACCAACAAAATAGAGAATAACATTAACTTTTCTTCAATCTTCTAAACACTATACAATATCTTAAAAGTCATAGAGCAAAAACCATTATCTCACATTCAATTGTAACTATCATGGCCATCTCCAAGATGCCCCCCCAAATCCTCAGAACATCTGTATTCAGCTGTGTCCACAACATTGGTATCAGCCTCAGCTATGGTTGACTCTGCAACCAATCCTGCAGTATTCTTTGCTGCATTCAAAGCAGTCTCCACTGTCTCCTTTGCCCTTTCTCCCATATTCTCCACCACTGTCTCTGTTGCCTTCACTGCCCCTTCTGCTGCTGCTCCCACAATTGAGTCACCACCCTGAAAAATTAAAAAAAGTAAACAACAATATCATCAAATTTAACAACTATACACAGTGATAAAAAACAGTTTTAAGGTTTAGAGTTTCATGTATAAACTAGAACAGTTTAACACTATGAATCCTAAAACAGGTTTACCATAAAGCGATAAAAAGTCATGGATGGTATAACATTTAAACTAGTCAAATAAGAATAAACAAGTTTATAACTTATAACGATTTGTAGTTAAATATTAGTGTAAAAGAATTGTACTGCATAATCTAATTTTTCATGTATGTGATTAATATAAGGAAGGGTTGTACTTGAGTATGCACATGAGCATTTGCATTTGGGATGCACAATCCACTGCTACAAACTATAGGAGGCATAGGAGTAGTTGATTGAAGGTGTTTAAACAAGTTTTTGTTGGAGAAAAGATGAGGAAATCTCTTAGCCATTTTTTCTGTGTATTTGTAGATGTGACAACAACTGTGATTCATACCTAAAAGGATGATGAGCTAGGGAAGGTTATATAAGAGAGAGTAGAGAGAAGGGAAGTGAAGAAAAAGGAGTGTGAAAGAGAGGCGGTGGAAGAAAGGAATATGGTGAACATGAGTCATGAGGAATGGTGAATTAGCAACTCAACACGTTCAGTGTGGTATTTGCATGACACATGTCAAGAGCTTCATCGGTGGAAATGAGGTGAATTGAAAGGAAGAGACAAGAACAAAGGGATAACATAAAAACACACTTTGTTTTGGCAGACACATCTTCCCAAAATAAAGGGATTTATACGATGAATCTTCTGATTACATTTGTTAGAACCTTTTCTTTGTCTCCAATTATTGTACCACCATCTACACACAATTTTTCTTCATTCTAATTATCTTAAAACTTCAATTTTATTTCTCATATATGTTTTTATTTGTTTGTTTATTTTCATCTACATATTTTTCTCTTTTATATCAACTATACTATTACGGGGTTTTTAGTACTTCAGAAATATTTGTATGCCCCAAAATCATAATTTATAAAAGTTGCAAATGTTAAGAATTATAATTCTTATAACTAGATAAAATTTGGTGGATTCTTAAAAATTATTTACATGATTTTTTTAAAATTAAAAAGTCGTGTATTATTTTTCCTAAAATTTTAATTTTTTTCATCACAACAAATTATTTTGTAAGAGTATAACACTTTTCAATTAAAAACTTTATTTTAACTCAAGAAAGTTAGATTTTCTCCTATTTTCTAGAAATAAATTTTGTAAAAAAAATTGACCAAACAAATTTTTCAAAACTTGACTCAAATTCTCCAGAAAAATAAAATTTCCCCTCTACCACATCAAATGTATTTTAAATTAGATTTGAGTGTGTGGCACAGGAATAAATCATGTAAAACTAAGGCAGTTTCTTCCTTCACCCCCTACATTTTTCTTCCTGTACCTCTCAATATTATGCAAAGACCCAATTGTTCCTATTATTTTTTAAAAATCCTAAAACGCACTAGAAATATTTTTATCTTTTTGCATTATGGATTATGGAATCCAGAAATTTTTTGGATTGACACTTCCGGTAAAATTTTGGATCCACCAATTTTGTAATTCAAAAATATGCATTTCACATTTAAAAATCCATCATTCAAAAAAAGCATTCCAGATCCACCAATCCGTAACAGAAATATGCATTCTGGATTCAGAAATCTATAATTCAAAAAAAAGCATTCTGGATCCACCAATCCGTAACAGAATTAGGCTTCCGGATTCAGCAATCCAGAAATCAATAATTTATGCAAAAATCGCTTCCGGAACACCCCTTATCCAGAAAAAAAATATTCAGTTCTGAATTGATGAATCCGTAGCACACTCTCAAATCCATATTTCCGGTAACCACGGTGCCCTTTTTCAAATAAAAGGTCAAGACCAGTTTCCGAATATAGAAATTGTGGGGTGCAGGAAGAAAAAAGTAGGGGTGCAGGAAGAAGAAACCTAAAACTAATTGCGAAAAGTAAACAAATTAATCTGGGTCAAATCAACCTTGCGTTAAACAGGCCCAATCTTATTTGATGTATAGCAATCCAATTTGGGTTGGTAGACTCGTAATAGAAGTCCAATAGAAAGTTGGAACTGGTAGCCTACCCTACCGTACGCTGGGGAGATTCTGTTAATATTTTATCCAACACTAAATTTTAATTCCGTAATTGAAAGAATGTATAATATTAAGGTTTCTCTGGTAAAAGAAAAAAATCATGTCGGAAATTATGATTTTTTTTTAAATAATGAGTTCAATGATAATTAAAATATTTTCACTTTTAATATTAAATTAATTTTTCATTAAACTTAAAGATAATATTGTGTCTTGTAATCATTTATTTTTCTAAAAAAAATAATTAAATAAAAAACAATTTTTTTTAAAAAATAATTAGTGACTATATTAACTAAATTTCATATTATATTAGAGACTAAATTATTGGTATTTAAAATAGTTTTTATTATTAATAAAATTTATAAATTAGTTTGTAAATTTGTATTTAATTAGCTACCAACGTTTTAGCTATCAATTTTAAAATCTAAAGTAATTAGTAGTTAAACCTTTGTAGTTAATTAAATAATAATTTTATAAAGTTCATTAATAATAAAAACTACTTTAGATATATCAATATTTTGTTGTATCTAATTTAGTTTGATTAATTATTTTTTGTCTTTAAAATTAATTTCTATTTAATTAATTTCTATTTAATTATTTTCTTACAATAAAATTAATTTCTATTTAATGATTTTTTTACAATAAAATTAATTTTTATTTTATGATTTTCTTACAATGAAAAGAAAATATTAGAAGGTTCCAAGTTTTGATTTAATCAAGAATTGATTTACAAATCATCAATCTATTTGAGTTTTAAATTCTAACATATTTCTTGTTCTTACCGGGCTTTACAAACAATTAACTTTTTATTCTCCTCTTCTAGGTTTCTCAGTCTTTTACTTATGACTTAGGCTTTCAGTTATTGGATTAGCTAGTTTGGACTCTTTGTTACGTGGGTTTGAGCTTGCTCTCAACTATTGTATTTGGGTAAACTTTTGGTTTCTTGGTCCATGATCACTCTCGGATGGGTGTGTGTACCTGCAAGGCGCTTGATAAAGTCAAAATCAACTTGTTTGATTATCAGATTAAACACTCTACTTATCTGTTAAACAAATCGCCTATTTATAGGGATTGTTGTTGGGTTTTAACTTGATTGGGCTTTTACTTTTCACACCTTGCAATTACTAAATATATTTTTAGCGTTTTGGGCCTATTTATTAGGCTTTGATACAATGTTATTTTATTCTATTATTTATTTATATTATTTTAACTTTTAATATGCTGACAACCTCTTGACCTAGTCAGTACACTAGCCCCCATGCATGAGGATTTTGGAAATGACGAGATGCCGATAAGAATCACCTATTTTTTTGAATTTGATTGACATTACCCTTTTAATTTTTAGGGTATCTTATATATTAAATGCATTTTGTATGGAAGATCGTATCATTTCGTGTGCGTGATGAATATTGTGCCTTTAATGTGAAATGTCTCTAACCCTTGGCCATTGGATGCACCGAAAATCAATGGTCAAGATGTTGTGTCGTTTCGTTTGTAAGAGGTTTTTTATTTCTATAAATAGCCGTTCTTGAATGACAATGGCCCACTGCTTCTGTTGGATTTGTCTTGTTGATGCGAAGAAGTATTTCTTCAAATTTTTAAGAAGGTATTATGTCTTCCTCAAGCTCTGTTTTCGGTTATAATGAGGATTCGGGGTTTTTTAGCGCGAGTGCACAAGTTGTAGGAAGAGTGATTGAGGATATCAATAGAAGTGTGCATTTGTCTGCTTCATCAACAACTTTATCAATGGCAAGAAATAAAACTTCTACTGATTTAACCTCAAGTAATGAAGCTCTGAATCTTGAGGCTGAAGAACGAGCTAAAAGGACGAAAGAAAATTAGAGCCTCAGAAGAGCTTATGAGTGGGTTAACTACAGAGTCTAAGAATATTTTTCCCAATATTGTGGTCATCTGCCTTACGTAGTTTTTTGTCAAATATTTCCATTTATTATCCTGAAGCTACTGAGGAAATCATTTATTTTCGGCGTTGTCGGGCTATCGACAATGTTTGCCATGGCCGTGAAGGTGAGACTTGTGATTTTTTTTATTTTTTTTTATGAGTTCCTTTTTACATACATTCATGTTCGATTTCCTCTTGATGACTTCCAAATGGGCATTCTTCGCCTTTTAAACGTAGCTTCTACTCAATTGTACCCTAATACTTGGGCTTCTATGCAAGCTTTTCATATCGTGTGTAAATTTCTTTCATTAACTCCTACTCCTAAAAGTTTTCTTCATTTTTATAGCTCTCAGTTTGGCAAGCGTCCTGGCTGGTTGTCTTTGATTAGTCAGTCTAAGGCTTGTTTACTTTAACCTTTCACTTCCTCTTATCAAAATTTTCAAAGGAGGAATTTTAAAATTCTTATAGAGGAAACCAATAAAAAATATTTTTATGATGGAAATGTTCAAAAGTTTCCTTTCTATTGGACTAATAGTCCTTTGAAATTCAACTCTTGGTCGCGCCATTCATGGAAGCCGGGAGATCTTCAAGTCCTTTCGTTTCTTGATCACTTATCTCGGAAGCTTCCAACTCGTGGCTTGCTAAGAATTTACCTCTCCCCCAAACCGAAAAGAAACTTGATTAGTATGCTTTATTCTAATTTGACTTGCTTTATAGAAGAGTTTTAACTTTGCTAAATTTTCTCTTGAATTGCAGGTTTAATGGCTTCTACTCATCCGAAAGGTCGAGAAAATTTCCAAAAAATTCTGAATAAGCGTGATGGCTCCACCCCTCAGCCAAGAAGAGAAGCCAAAAATGTTGAGCCCATTACTTGGGTTGATCCTGTTCTTGAAGGCACTCATGTTGAACCTCAAAAGAAGAGCAAGAAAAGGGATATAGGTAGTAGACGATCCCACTCATCACCAAGGCATCATCTTCATGGTGTTGGTAGTTCTTCTTTACCTCTTTCAAAAAGTCTTTTCGGTGCCTCCATGCAGATTTTCGAATCTATTAACATCAATTTAAATGGACCTGAATGATAAGTCTTTTGGTCAGCAACCATTCATTCTTTGGTGGATGCAATTATTGAGCTTTCAACTCGGTGTTTGCTAATCTCAAAGAAACTTAAGGAAGAAGTTGTAAATGATGCTTCTACCACTGAGCATAAAAATTTAAAGAGAGAGCTTGCTGAATCCAGGAGTAGTCTTCAATCTACTATCGATGCCAATTTGGCTTTAACTGCTCAAATTAAAGAGATTTCAGATGTTCATTCCTCATGATTACCTACTGTTCACAATGATCATTCCATGATTAATCACATAAAATATGGGATCTTTAAACCTTGTACCTTTATAGGCTATACAATTCATTTTTTTGTTCCTACATCAGATGCTCTTCAACATCCACATTGGCACTCTACAATGCAAGATGATTACGCTACCTTATGTGCTAAAGAAAACCTGGACTCTGACTACTTTACCTCCAGGGATTCAATCCATCGGCTGCAAATGGGTTTTCAAAAAATAAGTACAATGTTGATGGAACATTATAATGACACAAAGCCAGATTCGTAGCCAAAGGATTTCATCAAGTTGGAGGTTTTGATTACTCCAAGACTTTCAGTCCTATAGTTAAACCAACAAAAATTTGTATCATTCTAACCTTTGATTTATCAAATAACTAGCCCATTAATCATATAGATATAAGTAATGTGTTTCTTTATGGTGATCTTCAAGAAAATGTCTTCATGATTCAACCACCTGACTTTGAAATTGCCAATCCTAATTTGTTTTGTAAATTGAATAAAACAATCTATGGGCTCAAACAAGCTCCATGTTCATGGTTCCAGAAGTTAAGTATAACTCTTTTATGTTTTGGCTTTTCTTCCACTATATAAGGTACATCATATTCATCAAATTTCCATACAATATTACTTTATTAGTTCTCATTTATGTTGATGATATAATTATTAGAGGAAGCTCCTCTGCTACTATCATATCTCTCATTCAATATATGTAAAAACATTTTCGCTTGAAGGATCTCGACAAACTCCACTATTTTCTCGGTGTTGAAGTTTCATGGACCTCTGATGGTTCTCTTAAATTATCTCCAAATAAATACATCAAAGATCTTTTAACTAAATCTGGAATACTATAGTCGAAGTCTCACCAACACCAGTGCTTTCGCCCACTCGCTTAACTCGGGATGATACTACTGTTGTTAATGATGTTTCCCTATATCGTTCGGGATCTCTTCAAGCTCTTCTCATAACACATCATTAGATATCATACAACATCAACAAGGTTTTTCAATTCATGTATTCATCACAACAATATCAATGAAAAGTTGTCAAGGGAATCCTCTGCTACGTTGTAGGAACTCAAACTCATGGTATTCTTGTTCGCAAGTCTTCTCAGCTAAATATCATAGTCTTTGTAGATGCAGATTGAGGATCCTATACAGTTTTTCTTGGCAAAAAACATGGGCATCCAACAAACAGAAGGTCACCTTTCGCAGCACAACTGAAGCTGCTGAATACCGAAGCATTGCAGCTGCTCTAACCGAAATCAAGTGGGCATATAATCTTCTTCATGAGTTATGTATAACGTTTCAAACTTCAACCTTATATTCTAATAATCTTGGTATTTTGCTTCTCGTTGCTAATCCAATCATGCACTCCAAGACCAAACATTTTGATTTGGATCTACATTTTGTTTGAGATTCAATCCAACAACATTAACTTAATCTTATTCACGTTCGTGGCACAATACAAACAATAGACATTCTAGCCAAGCCTTTATCAACTTCTTCTTTTCACTCTCTTTTTGGGATAAACTAATGGATGTTTTAAATCCAACCAATTGTTTAAGGGGGGTTGTTAGTTAGTCTGTATAGCATCTATCGTTTAGCTACTATATATAACTTGTAAGCTTTTATTCAATGTATAATAATAACACAAACTTTTATCATTGTTTTCCTTCTTCTCTCTCTTTTATGCTATCATTATTTTCTCTCACTATGTTTCTTTACAAAAGGCGAGGGAAAATGTAAAAGTGAATTGCTTTGGAGATATTGATGATTGTTTTCTTGGCTGACAACATTGTAACAACGTTGGTGATGCTCTTTTGCAATCTCTTATAGAAATTGCTACCTTAGTGTTGTTGTTAGCTTTGATATATAAGAATAGCACAAGGTGATGAAGGCAACATTACTAGTATATATTTTTACCCCTTACACAATTTTGATTATCACAATACAATTGTAACTTCAATAATAATAAAATAAAATATTTTAAAAAAATAAATGACATATTTTATGCTCAAGCACTACTTGTGATATTTTAAGTATTGCTTTTTGTTGGGCCTAAATATAAAAATAATAAATGTGTAGGTTTTGGTACTTGTTTTCTTGTAAGGTTTTGCATTCTTCATTCCCATGAACTTAAACCTACATATCTTCATATAATTTTAAATGACTATTTTGCTCTTCTAAAAATAAAAATTCAAATGTGGATGGCAATGTGTTGTTCTAGAACATACTTTAGGTTTGGTGTTAATGCGATCTTGAATCCTTTCTTGTTTTGGAGTTTCTAATGTTGAGTGAATTCAATGGAGGCAATGCAAAAGTTGGATGAAGGTAGAATTTAGAATAGAAAGATGAATTTGAGGTGTGGAAGTAAAGATTTAGGAGAGGTGAAACCAACTTCTAAAGAGTCCTAGGATAGACACACAAATTGGTGGTAACATAGAGTGAACTTGATTCAAGTGAGACATCATTTAGGCATAACTTTTTTACTCAATTCAAATAAATGCATTAAGGTTTGTCCTCTTGTTTTTCAAAGTCACTTAAAAATGGGAGTATTCTTTTCATAAGTTTTCCACCAAGGATCCTTCCTTGGAAATTGGTACCTCTCAAGTTTCTGTTTTGAAACTTGGGGAAAAGTTTGAAGTTCTTTTGAGCCTTTCGCATACGCTTGAAGGGTGCTTACATCATTTGGAGTATTCATGGTGGCTTGTGGTGGTTGAAGGCAGTGGTTGGTGTGCTTGGTGGCTCGGGGTGGTGCCGATTTAGTTGAAGGGTGGTTTTTATAATAATTTTACTGAATCTGCGTTTTTTCGTTTTGCGATTGAATTCTATAATGTACATGACAATGATCTTCCAAATTGCACTTTCCAAAATGTTAGAAGTTGATTTTTTATATTCCGACACTTAGAATTTAGAATATGAAATAACTTAGAATCTGGAATGCATATATATATTTTGGATTCTACGTTTTAGAATACATATTTGTATTTCAGATTCTAAAATATAGTTGTAATGCATTTTAACATTTATTTTAATTTTTGTATAAATGTTTTTTATTGAAAATGTGATGTAATGTATTTAATAGTGGTTGTTGAATATAAAGATACAATCTCAACACTAGAGCAAAATATCTGATGAAGTAGATAAATTATCTAACGTGGATGCGTTTACACACAATGAAGTGAGTGCCATCTAAAAATGAATCAGTTAGAGGAGAATGCGTTCGACCATTTATAAAAAATGAGGTAAGTGTTGTAATTTCATTTATTACAGTTAAAGACATGTGACATCCGATATTATAAAAATTTGTTGTATTTGTGTAGACACTTGTTATGCGAGATAACGTACTTTAATGGGTGCGTAAGGTGGCATTTGGATTAGGTTTGTAGTTTTTATATTAACGTCTGACAAAGCAAATGCACAACAGGGAAGGAAGAATTGTGTGTTGTTAGGTTGTGAAAATGGTGGTAAATATATGAAATACATAAATAATTTGGAAGTGATTGTAACGGGTACAAGATAGTGTGATCGTCCTTTTAAATTACAAGGTAAACCAATTGCCCACGGAGAAGGTTAGATGTTGAGGCTAATATGTGGTAATCATAACCATGAGTTGTCTAATACATTAGTTAGCACCCTTACCCTATAAGATTTAAAGTGGATGAGCATTCGATGGTCATTAACAGAGTTTAGTGAAGCCAGCAAACATATTACTTACCTTGAAAGATCATGATAAGGACAACATCACAACAACAAGGCAAATTTATAGTGTTAGATAGGCATATAAGATCACATAGAGAAGGTAGAACTGAAATGCAACAGTTGATGATGTTGCTAAAGCGTGACAATTATATTCATTGGAGTCAGTGTAATGAGTCTACACAGGTTGTTAAAGATCTTTTTCGGACACATCCCGATGCGGTTAAGTTGGTGAATGCATTCAACATTGTATTTTTGATAGACAACACATACAAAACCAACAAACATAGGTTGCATTTGTAGTAAATTAGGCTTTAAAACGATAAAAAAATAATGGTTTCCCGAGGCGTGAGTAATCATTGTCCGTAAGGACTTATCCGCGGTATATTGCGCAAGTCCCCCAGGATACAACAGGAACTTCCCGGTAATTTCCGAGGATCAGAACTAGCAAGTTACTCTTAAAAGAGTAATACCCAATGGAACCAAGAAATATAATAATAATTAAAATAAAGTAAGTGAGGAGAGAGAAAGTGAAAAAGTGAAAGAAGGTGGGAGGAAGAAGAAGGCACGGTGGTGAATGCTGTGAGGAAGAAGAAGAGGAGAAGGATGTGCAGTAAGCCAGTATGTTTGAGCATTCTCGTGCCTCTTATTTATAGGCAAGGAGAGAAGCTCAAAACCCACGAAAAAGGGGATATGGAGAAAGTTGTTCCGGCGGTTCGGAGGTGACGTTGGAGACGCGCTGGAAATGGAAGAAGGCCACCACAACAGAAGGAAGACCGTGGAACAGGTCTTGCAACGTTCCAAAAACCCTTTCAAACTCAAAGGCACGAACTTGAAACAGAAAGCGAGTGGAGAAACAGATCGCCGGAAAAAATGGAGGAGATCTCGCGGTGTTCGTCGATCTGCAACGACCCTGCGGAATGTGCACTGCAACGGTTCGCTTTCTTCTTTAATATAACGCATATTTACAACAATCCCCTGTTGAACCAAGTGGTGTTCAAGCTTTGAAGAATCCAAACCCTTTGAAGGATGTTGAAGCCTTGGTTGTGCTTGCTGTTGCTGTGCTGGTTTAGTCTAGTTCTGGGGTAGTTTGAGTGTTGT
>Ga0123342_1007830_pt1 | contig 13887 bp, 5 predicted proteins | sample Turbeawhitnodule_FD_89960 | JGI IMG/M metagenome (GOLD analysis project Ga0123342, IMG submission 89960) | Root nodule microbial communities of legume samples collected from Mexico - Turtle bean Mexico white nodule | ecosystem: Host-associated > Plants > Roots > Nodule | place: Mexico: Nepantla...
CTGTTAACTCTGAAAGTCAAGAGTTCTCTTTGGCGAACAATGTGAATGATTCTCCTGATATGAATAGCATAGAAAAAGGTTATACGGAAGTGTCAGATGGTTTAGATAAGAAGGAAGAAAGTTTTGATCCTCCATTTGAGTATCAATACAACATAGCTCAGGTGGTTGAGGATGTTTGATGGAAAACATTAAATGTCATGTTAATTTTGTTTCCAAGCAACTAACTTCTAGTGTATTTGTAGTTATTGGAAGAGGTCAAAGAATTGACAAGTTTCAAGAAAATACAGACAGAGAAGAATTCCTACCTGGAGCAGAAGCTGGTAATCTTTTCTCAACCTACCACACTTAAAGATTCTTGTAAAGTAATTAAACCCTTATGCAACTTTTAACTTCTATTATACTGTTTGAAGTCTCCCAATATGTAGATCACCTACTGTTATGCTTGTTTTTACTCATTACATTCTGTTTGCAGATTTGAAATTTCATGTTTAATTGACTCATTTTCACAAATTTGTTATACTGCAGCAAATGCAGTGGGAGAGTGAAACAAATAAAGCAAGTTTAATCCGATAGTTTAAATGTAGTGAAATTTTACTTTTTTGGGTTATAGTAGAATCCAGTTGCAATAAGTCTTTCATTGTTAGTATGCAATTCTGGTGTGGGTTTATGAGGCTTTGGGTTCTTCAACTACCATAGCTAGCTTTTTGTGGTGTGGTTCTCCCAAGGTGCTAATCCATTGTATAGAATCTGGTTTCCACCATGTCTCGCAGCTGCAAGCAAGCAGCACAAGTCGTTACACCGACATTGTAGTGTTCATCTCAGATTAGTCAAAGGTCTAGTACACTGCCATCCACGTGTGGGTGCGGAGATGGCAAATTCTGGTGGATGTTACAATGGGATTCTGTTGTAGGGTTTATACGGCCTTGGATTCTCCAAGTACATGAAATAGCTTTTGTGGTGTGGATCTCCCCAGGGTATTCTTTTCAGTTTCTTTCTCTCCCACTACATCTATGGAATGGCCTCTGAAGATCCAAACCTGGAGTTTCTTTCTTCTTAAGTTTGAGAACACTCTTAAGTGTGAGAACACATAGTTTCATGTAATTTAGAGTCTTTAGGAAGGAGAAGATTATATAAGTTGAAACTTGAAAGTATTAATGCATGGCTGACTGGCTGGATAAGTCAGAAAAACTAAGAAATGAAGTGTGCATTAAACATGCCAAAAAAGCTTGCATTGATTACTTGAGATAATTAGTTACGGCTCAAAAAGGTATAAATGATTGCAATTGGTTGGAGATAACTTGAATAAATTTGAGTGATATAGAAGTTAGAACATCTTTTGGAAGTAATTTCGGCATACCTTTACTTGCCCTCATTTTCTATTTTTCATATAATATTTTTTTTTCCGTATCAATTTTGACTTATTTTGTACTTATCATTCAGATTGAGGCAGAAATGGAGATTCAGCATCTTAAAGATCGATGTACACTTCTAGAATATCAAGGCAACTAGTTGGATGTGGCCGATATTATCTTCTAAGAGCGCTTTCTAAACCTTCAAACCATTATCTTCAAGAAGGCTTTCTAGAACTTCAAACCATGTATTGATGATTTCAAATTTTCCAGTTCTTGTACACTATTGGTCATAGTTGTAAAAAATGAGCACAACAATGTATTACCAATTGCCTTTGCCATTGTATGTTGAGACTTGATTCTTTATCTTGTGGAACCTACAAACATAGGTAACTTCAGAGGATGGCATCTACCTCATTTTTTCCTGCCGCAAATATCTCAATAGTGTATACTCTAAAGATTATAGTAGTTGAAATAACAACAATTACGTGCAAGTTTACTTCATTTGACGTATAACACAACTTCACGAGTGATTCAGAAATATGTTGTGAACATATGTAATTCTTTTGATATGTATTCTCATTCAATTCATAATTTATCATTTCTTTTTTGTCCAATTGTTTTAATAACTACATTTATAACAAATGAAAAAGCCACATTCTTTTACTACTATAACACAGTAAGAGAAGTAAACCCTAACGTACAGAATGGCTAAATAATATCACGATGGACAAGTGGACTCTTGCATGGAATAATAGGTGGGACATATGACTATAAATCTTGGAGAGTCGATCGACTCAATTCTAAAGAAAACAAGAAATCCTTTAATTTCTTCTATGGTAATGACAACATACACCCTTTACAACAAGTTCTTCACAGGTAGATGACAATCATGATGATTGTTGGTCATGTCTACTTTGAAGTGACAACAAAGACATATATGATGCATATATGAGACATAATATAAGACAAGCACTCATATAATGTTTTTTTTTTAACATTAAATTTTTGGTGTTGGAAACACAAAAATTCAAGAGAGGTACGACCATTAGGGCGATTTACAATCTGCTTGGACGATTTATGGTGTGACTATGGAAAATTCCAAAAACTACACATCCCATGTCCCTTTGTTTTTACTTCATGCAAACATGCACACCATGATTTTGCTATGTATATCATACATGTGTACCTATTGGAATAAGTCTCTCATGTTTATGAAGGTTCTTTGGAGAACTCATAAATGAAAAGTATTGGTCTCCTTATACTAGGAAGATAATATACCCAAATCTAGAAATGAAAAGAGCATCAAAGGAGAAACCTAATTTAGGTAAGATAAGGGAACAACATTGTCTATCCAAAAATAAGGGAACAACATTTTCGATCCAAAAAATATTCTTACTATTACAAGCCTCAACACACTAAAAGAACATATCCTAACATTGTTGGGGACATCCAATTCTCGTTGTTGATTATGTTTTATTTAAGACAACATAATTTGTGTGCCATGTTCTCAAATATTTAATGAATAAACATTTCATATTGTTTTCCTCTTCATCTTCAACATATACTTCAACTTTGTAGTACTTAACAAAAAAATTCAAGTAGTAAAGAACAAACATATAAAATAATTCACAATGGCAATAATGTTACACAAACAACACCCATCCAAAATTTGCTTTGAATATATACAAAAAGTGTCCACATGTCTCCATAATGTGATTTATGGCAAGACACGTTAGGCACCGTCACATCAGCCACCTATAAATAGTTTTTTCGTCAGGGCACACTACTCAACAATGTGAATAGCCACATTAGTCCTTCATAAATGACTTTTCATCAAAGCACACAACACAATAATATGCACCGTCACATCAATCCTCCATAATTAGTTTTTGTTAGCGCACACAACTAAAAAATATGTTCTACACGGTTGGAATCTCACCAACATTAATGTTGTAACATCATTTTATCATTTGATGTTCCTGCCCTCAGACCTGTCAAAAATAGTTGATCTAATATACACCATTATTTTCACATGTCACAACAACCTTGTTTAGTTGTAGGCATTTGATTCCTGATAATAAATTTAACCATCCACCACACTAAAACCATTAAGCTAAAATACACCCTTTTGACCAAACATACAAAATCTTTCATCTTTTTACAATGTGAAAATTCTTCTTCAAATGGACCAAATTTGTATCATAGACATAAATAAATTTTTCAATTCTAATCGTGTTGTTGTCTTTGCAAATGGTCAAATAACAGAAATTGATGAAGCATTCAACTTAGAATGTCCATATCCTAAATTGTTTCGTATCTCACAATTGTACCTTCTCTCATTTCGAAGGAAAAAGTGTGCTTTACTTTGGGACTTCCTGATCAAATAACATTGAAGAAGTTGTACTACTACCAATCTTAACTAATGAAACACGATCAAATTAGGTATAATGTTTGTTCAAATATTAATTGATGACAATGTTTCTCAATTATTAATTTTGAAGTATCAATTTTCATTTGCTACAATGATTGAACTGTAGTCATTATAGCAATATCCATGAAAGAATTTTGTGACTCTAAACTCCCCACTACATCAAACTCTTGAACAAATCAATACCCGATCAATTCTGCAGAAGCTATAATCTACTAAGAGGTAGGGATGATAATGTGGGTTGGCCTGCCCCGCATAGAGAATGCAGGTTAATTTTATTGGCCTGCTCCGCATAAGGGTCAACTTGCATAAAAAGTTCTTTTTTAAAAAAAATTAATGAAATATAAATTTTGACTAAATTTATTTTTTGTTTATTAAGTTAATTTTGTTCTTATTTAGATGAATTAGGTAAATGATCTCATAGTATTATTCTCACAATAAATACATAATAAGATATGGGTAAAAATATTATAATGATGTCCAAAGACTTCCCGAGTTATAGAATCCGAAAGTTAAAATTTGTGTTTCGAATTGTACAATATTTCAGATTACACAATCCATATTTGTATTTCCTATTATAAAATTTGGAAAGGATAATTTTAGAATTTTTTAGAACGAGGATGCAAAAACAAATTATGGGGTGGAAACAAAAATTTCTAGATTTTTAAGATATGTGGGTTAGGCGAGCCAGTCCGCCCCGCACTTGACCTACACGGGCAGCGGATTATGCAAGACGAGTCTAAATGGTCTAACGGGATAAAATAGACAGTTCTTCGTATTTTTTCTTAACGGGTCGCAGACCAATCTTCATGGTTAACCCTGCTTTGTCATTCATACTACAAAGGACTTATCCAACAAATCATCATAATAAAAAGTCCAAATAGTTAGAAAGTCCAAATAGTTACCGTCTAACCTACTAATGTTGAACCCTAAAAAAAGTCAACCCCACACAATTATTTTTTCAATAAATTATTTGACAACATATGAAATACTACAATATAGAGGAGACAAAAAAAAAATAGTTACAACAATTAATTATTGACATCTAATTCAAGTTCTTAATTGAAAACTCATACGTAACTCAAAATAAATACAAAATAATGTTGATATCACACAAATCATCCATCATTAAAAAAAAATAATTATCTTTCTTAACTCATGTCCAAAGATTTACATAAAACACTAACCAAAGATTTACATAAAACAATAACTGATTAATTAGTTTGAAAGTTACAATATAGTACCTACATTAAATATTACGACATAAAAAATCTACACTTTAAATAAATCTATATCACTTTTATTATAATCATAATATTTCCATGAATTAAAAGTATTTTCTCCCGACACTCTTGATTATTAAATAAAAGATACTTTAATTAGTAGTCAATACATATTCAAATTTCTTTGTTTTTTTCCTATATAACTCTTTTCATAAATATTATTACATTAATTTCCTATTACAGTTTATTAAATATATAAAATTATGTTTATATTAAAAATAATTTTCATTCCAATTACGATTTTTGTCTTAATTCCAGGTCTTCAAATTATAATTTTAATCCTACAATCATTATTTATTATTTTCAATTTTTATCCCCAAATTTATAACATCAATTATATTTTTTAATAATCATTTCAAACATTCTTACCCGTCCAAGGTATTATTAAACAAAAAAAATTTCTTTCCATTTTTTTAACATTCATAAAATTATTTATCATCGTACAAATAACAATAAAATTATCAAATTAATTCCCTTTTATTTCATTTATTTACACCACGAAAAATAATTTCAATTTTATTTAAATCACTGTATTAATTTTAAAAAATTCTAATTTATATTTCAAATTTTTTATAATTTCTATTTTATTTTTAAAAATTATTATTACCAATCATATTACTAATATAGTAAATTTTAATATTTTTCTCAAATCTTTCATTCTATTTTTCTATAAAACCACTGCACTAATAATAATTTTTTTCTAAATAATATTATAAATCAATATTAAAAAATTATATTTTTTTAGATTTCAATAACTTTTTAATTTTCTCTTTCTCAATCCAACCAAAATTTATTCTCAAAAATTCTATTAATACTTTTAAATCATTATTTTTATTACAAATTTATTTTTTTTTTCAAATATTCTTATTCTTTAGATATTTTAAAAAATAATAGTAAATATTTTCTTGAATCCAGATTTGTAAGAAATCAAATTTTGGAAGGATTTTCAACCGAGAAGAAAATGTAGGTGGGAATTTGACTGTCGGAGAGCCCAATTTCCTTGGATAAATAAAAAGATGACATTTTAGGGATTATTATTACGATGAATCCGTAACGGGTATTAAATATTAAAAAATATACATACTAATTACTTTTCTATATCAGCATAAATAGAAAACGCATTGATGATTATTCTCTCCTCATAACATTGTTTAAAAGTCCTTATATTAAAGTAATTAAATTATTTTTTCAAATGAAACTTAAATTAATAAGATATTTGAATTCTTTTAGTATTAAAAATTGTAAATTTATTTTTATTTACTTATTATTTTATTTTTGAAGATACAAATATTGTTTGAATTTATATTCTTAGAATTCTCATAATTTTGATTATTTAACCTTTATTTGGATGGAGTTGGGGTGGAAAGAAAAAAAAGAAGAGTAAGAAGAATGAAAAATTATGTTATTTGGATAAATATAAAATGAATAGAAATAAGTAGATTTGAGTGTAATAGTCTTTTCATGAAATTTAAAAATAATTGAATTAAAATAAAAATAAAAATGAAATATTTATATCTATTCCGATATTTCTAAAATTGAATTTGAAATAGAATAATGTTTATAATTAAAAGTATATATATATATATTTAATTATTTTTATTTGAAATTTATAATTAAAAAAAATTTATAATATTTAAATATTTTAAACCAATATATTTAGGTAAAGATAATAATATTTGTAATTATAATACAATGTAGAAAATTAAAATTCGTAATAAACATACATCAAACATTGTAATTCGAACATAAATGAAATAAGTTTCATAAAAATATATTAACACAAGTAAAATGATATTAAAAACATAAATAAGAAAACATAATATTTTAATTACTATAAGTAAATAAGAAAAATACAAAAAAATATTAAAATAAAACCATATGTATTATTTTTTGTTTTAATTTTAATATTTATTATAATACTTAATCAAAAGATGATAATTTTATTTGAATTTATTAGGTGCATATTGATGACTTTCTACCGCAAGTGCACCGTGTTGTTAGAAGTAATAATTGTTTCTAAAGACATATATCGATTCCATAAGAAACAATTGAATTATGAAGGACAAAATTCGCTAAATATAAAGACATAATAAAAAAATGTGTTGAAATTGAAGGAGTTGGATATGATCAACAAGAAAATAGACAAAGAATTTGGTTGCTTCAAGTTGGAATAATAGGGATTAGGTTTCATCTTTCTCACTCTCATGTAGTTTGATTAGCATGTTAATATTAAGTTCTTTGATTGAAAATGATGCCGGTAGAAAATTCATTTATATCGATTTCTCGCATATAAAATTCTTAAAAATATTTCCTAAATATCAATTTATCGCATATTTATACAAAAAACTTATAATCACACTCAGACGTTAATGACAATTAACATTTCAAGCATATTTCTAGCACTCAAATATGTTAAGCATTGTTGTCTAGGTTAGAACCCTAAAAATACCTCTCGGTTCTCAAATTGTCGCAACTGTTTAGAAGTAAAATAATAATACTAATAATCAATCAAGAACAAATATTAAATCTTTAAATATGACTTCAATACATAAGAGTTTGAACAGATTATTCCTAATCCCAAAGCGTAGAATTAACCATGCATACTTCTAGCACCTTCCATTCTCCCAATTGGTTACAATTCATTCAATGGTGTTTTCCCCTCATCTTTTTTTTATCAGCATTTTCCTCTCATATGACACCCTAAGGTTGTGACTTTAGCCCCCTATTCAAGAACACCTCTCTCCTTATTTATTATTTTTTCTTCATCACTTCTCTTCTTTTCTCTCTCTTTCTCATCTATTTCCCTCTCAGACTCATCTTTTTTCTTTCTAAGCCCCTTACCATCCCTCTCTCCTATTATTTTACCACGCTCGGTGGCAATTTCATTGCAATGCTCTATTGGGTTGGTTTGGTTGTTGACTGAAAACTAGTCACTTTGTCCTTTCGCAATTTGTGCAACTTGTTTGGCCATATGTCCCATCTGAATCTCTATACTCCTAATCATGGTCATGCTATTGTCCTGCGCTTTCACAATATTGTCCTACGCGCTCACAATCTTTGCTAGGGCATCTTCAGCTTTACTCATTCTTTCAAGAACTGATGGATCCTCAGCTTCAGGTGAATTGTTATGATAAGAACAATGCCATTAGAATGATCACCTCCACAAAAATCTCATCTGATTGATTGACTCTAGCTTTGACATGAATGAACAACATATAGTTGTTGGGGCAATTTAGCCATTTGTGCAGTTAGTTGCTCAATCTGTTGTGTTAGAATCTTATTTTTAGCCAATAGTGCATCTTCTAACGACCATTTATTCTGAAGACCTTGTTCATCATGTTGGGCTTTATAATCAATTGATGCCAATGCATCAATAAATCTTGTTGCTTGTTCTACATCAATGGCCATCATTGTGCCGCTAGCTGCAGCATCTAAGAGTATCTTTGTGTCAAATCTGAGACCAGTGAGAAATATGCTCAGTTGAGCAATATCTTCAAACCCATGATTTGGGCATTTTCTAAGCATCATTTTAAATATTTCCCATGTCTCATAGAATGATTCATCTACTCCTTGTCTAAACACAAAAATTTCAAACTTTGCTTTGATGTAGCGATAGATTGGAAAAAATCTCTGCAAATTTTTTTTCTCTACATCCTTCCAGCTAGTGAGGCTTTGATTTGGAAGTGATTTGAACCATTCCTTAGCCTTTCCTGCCAATGAAAAAGAAAACAAGCGCATATAAACATTTTCAAGATCACTTGATTGAAAATCCATTGTTCCTACCAATTCATAAAATGTATCCAAATTTGAATATGAATCTTCATGTTCCATTACTGTAAATTGATAGGCACTGATGAGAGGGAGAAAATCAGGATTATTTTCAAGGCCTTGGCGGTAGCAGGTATTGCAATACTAGAAAAATGCATTGACCATTAGTATATGACATAATCTCCAAGTGTCCTCCTAGGGAATGATGTTTGTTCTTCTGTCATGTTACTATCTTATTAGTGAGAAAAATAGAGTATTTTTTTTGTTTAAATAACATTGAAAAATAAAATAAAATAAATTCAAAATAGATTTAAGGATAAAATAAAAACAACTTAATTTTTTTTTGCAAAATAAACAAAAATAAAACAATAAACAAAATAAATAAAAAACAGTAAACAAATATAAACAAAATTTTAAAAAAAAAACAGAATGAATTCAAATCAAAATAAACAAAATAAAATAAAAACAAAATCTGCAAATAAAATCTAAAAATAAAACAAATATTCAATTAAATAAATAAAGCAAAATAAAAACAATAAAAAAATATAAACACAATCAACCAATATAAACAAAAATTAAGAACTATTAACAAAAAAATAAAAATAGTTAAAATATTTACAATATTTAGGAATTCATACTAAAAAATCAAATTGATATCTGAACGACGCCAAAAACACTTTATGACTTTTTACGACAAGTGCACCGTATTGTCAAAAGTAATAATTGTTTCTAAGGATGGATATCGGTCATGCAAGAAACAATGAATTATCAAGTACAATAATTGCTAAATATAGAACAAAACAATAAAAAAAGTGTTGAATTAATTGTGTTGGCAATGATCAATAAGAAAATAGACAAAGAATTAGTTGCTTCAAGTTGAAAAAATAGGGATTATTTTTCGTTTCTCTCACTCTCGTGTATTTTGATTAGCATGTCAATATTAAGTTCTTTGATTGAAATTGATGCCCGTAGAAAATTCATTTATATCGATATCTTGCATATAAAATTCTTATGAATGTTTCATAAATATCAATTTCTCGCATATTTATAAAAACAACTTAGAATCACACTCGAACGTTAATGACAATTAACATTTTAAGTCTATTTCTAGCACTCAAATATGTTAAATATTGTTGTTTAGGTCAGAACCTTAAAAATACCTTTCAGTCAGATTTAGGATACCAATAATCAATCAATAAAACAACAATACCAATAATCAATCAATAACTGAATATTAAATATTTAAATATTTTCTCAATAAAAAAGAGTTCGAATAGATTACTTCCAATCCCAAAGGATAGAATTAACCACACATACTTCTAGCACCTTCCATTATCCCAATTTGTTACAATTCATGGTGTTTTCCTCTCCATTTGACACCCCAGGGTTGTGCCTCTAGCCCCTATTTAACTTAATTTGCTGACTTCCTGCATCACGCTCATGAGCTTAATGATAAAACATAAAAATAGCCTAATTAATTTGACACATTCTCGCTGATGAGTTAGACTTTTTTTTCTCTCTTTTGTGCGTTATGGGCTTCGAGCTTTCTCCTTTTATCAAATATTCTTCTTCTTTAGTTCAAATCTCCATTCTTCCCTAAAACCTACAACTAATACTAAATTTGGGAATAAAATACTCTTATTTAATTAAATATCATAAAAAAATTAAAAAATATAAATTTATAAATTAAAAATTATTTTATATATAAATTAACAATTAATACTCATAAATGTCTATATTTTAATATGAAATATTAAAAAATTAGACAATAGTATTTTTAAATAGTTTTACATACAAAATTAATGAGGTGAGGTAGGACAAAGAAAAATAATATTGCAGGAAATATGATATATATTTATTGCATTTTTAATATAATATAATTTTTTTTATCATAAGTTTGATCAGATTAATAAAATAATTACAAAAAAAGGTTTGAAAGTTTTGAAATCCAATGTAACGTGATATCCTATTTTAAAATTTTATTTCAACCATAACCGACTATAAAAAAATTAATAATTAATTATGAGAGTCTCCATAATCAATTACGATAGTATTTATCCACCATAACAAATTGGCTCAATAATCCAATGCAGGTAAACTTTGAAAGAAACATTAATACTGAATTCATACACAACTTTTCATGTAACTCTACCCTCTCATTTTTCCCCTCCAAAATCATTGCTAATTTACCCAACCAAGCTGTGGTCCAGGCTCCTTTTGCTGTTATGGGAAATGCTTCCTTCTTAAGCACTGTGGCATTGCCATTTTAAGCTAATTTTTTGTTCTTTTATTTCTTCCAAATTTTGTCCTGTTGTTGGATTCAATGAACGTAGCTTCTGAATAAGGTAAGTTGTTTGGTATAAAAATAAAATATGATTTCACTTTATTGTTTTTTCTATGGTGAAGTATATTTCTTATGTTGCTGTGAATAATTTATTAATTTACGTCTTTACCATTTTAAAGAATTAAATGTAATTAAAAATGCTGAATTTTACAAATTATTGGAAAATTGCAATGAGAATACTAAAAGTATTTCTTATTTTAAAATTTAATTGTTTATGACATTTAATTAAATAAATATTTTTAAAATTTATATGATTGTATTAAACGAGTCAACGAAAGTGTTATTACACCCTCTTGCATAACTAAACTTTCCTTCTAAAACTAAAACTCACATTTTCATCTCTTTATAAAGAATAATTTTATGAAAAATATGAGTAAAATTAACAGTAAATATTAATAAAATATAAAAAATAGCAATACCGTTTATTTTATTTTATTAAAATGAATAAAAAAATCAAGTTTATTTTTTTTTTCTTCGCTCTAAACTGTTTCTTTCCGCCTTGAAAAACCAAAGGGTTTATGCTTTCTTGCACTTCGATTAAAAACATTACACCATTGTGAAATAAGTTGTTCCTTCTTCCTTCTTCCTTTTTCCTTTCCAAACGTTGTTACGTCTACCCTGTCCATCATCGGAGCATCTCTCGTTATTGTCTCACTTTCTCTGTTCATCGTTCGCTTTGTGTATGCCAGAAAAATGTAAGCTTCAAAACGCACACACTTTGTTTTTTCTTTCCAGTTGTTAATCACAACCACTTTGAAAGCTTTTGGTTTTTCCAAGCTGTTTTGGAGTTTTGACCCCATTTAATCAATTTTGGATTTTTGAACTGGGTTTGTCAGTTCTCTTTTTTGGTCCATTCTTGCAAGTTCTTGGACAGTGAATGCCACTTATGGAAGGTTCTTAAGTTTGCACGTTGTTTATGGGATTTTTGGGGTTAAACCCCGTTTCATTCAATTTTGAATTTTGTTCTCTTTTCTTGTTCCTAATTGCACGGGCAGTGAATGCCACCTATGATGTTTGATACATTGATAAAGTTTTTAAGCACTAGAGTTTGTACTGTTGAACTGTTCTACATTTGCTTGTTCCGTGGTTCTTGTGAATTGAAATTTAAAATGTGGTGTAGGATTGTTTTGCTGTTCTTGAGAAGTGCTTTCTTTGTATGTTTTCATTGTGGCATTTGTGTTTTATGCTAGCTTTTTTGTTCAAATGTATGTATTTTTTGGGTTGTGGATAATCTATCCATCTTTTCAATAACTTCAATAAGAAAACCCATTTTTACTCTCCAAACCTTGATTTCGTTTGTCACTAGTGATGCTTTTCAAGATGATGACAACTTTTACTTCTTTATACTGTAATTTGGAGATAGATTGTAAAGGAAATAACCGCTCTCTTCTCATGCCAGGGCGGGGACATGGAAGAAAGCACATACTTCTCAGTTCAGTGGGAATCAACCTTTCTCTCCAAATCTATCATTTGGCAGAAATTTGAGGAAGAGTGAACTTGGTGGGGTAATCTTTGGATGCAGGAACGCCACAATGAAAGAGTGTCTATCTAAACAACTCTTTGGTTCGCTCTTCTCTTTCTCTCCCTCTTCTTTTCCTTTTTAAAAAATATAGCATGAAATACTAATAGTATAAATTTAGAAACACTTACATGACAATATGGCTCTGAAAAATGGTATGCAACCGCAATTCCGGTCGCATGTCTGCAATGTTAAGGATGATAACAAAACTGCATCTGTGAGTGCCTCAACAATTTGAAACTATTTACGATATTCTGAATTTTGAAATGAAAATTCTGTTGTGTTATTCTCTATATGACATGGAGATACTTATATATTTTCATGAACTCAGTGCTTAAAATTTGTAGTATTTATATATGAAAATCAGTACTGGCAACGAAGATAGGGATTGAAATCTCTAGCTCATGTACACATTTATCTGTTTTGAACAGGCTTACCAGCTCAGCACTTCTCATATGTGAGGAATATTGATCCAGGGTTGCCTCTGTTTTTGTTTAATTATACTGACAGGAAGCTTCATGGAATTTTCGAGGCAGCTAGCAAAGGGAGAATGTTTATAGACCCCTATGGATGGACTAATGATGGTTCAGAGAGAACACAATATCCTGCACAGGTATATCACTCACTCGAAGACAATTCTGGTCATGATACATGAAAAACCTTTTATACTCATACTATTTATTAAAATATTTAAGGTGCAAATTTGTGTTCGACTTCAGTGCCAGCCACTTCCTGAAGATAAATTTAAAGAATTACTTGCAGACAACTACTATATTAATAACCATTTCTGGTTTGAGCTAGACCATGCACAAACAAGCAAACTTATTTCCGTACTATCATCTAGATCAATTGTCTCTGGTAATTCTGTCCTGCTGAATACACAGAACTGGATGACTTTGTCTCGACCTCTTGCATCAAATGAGACCTGGGGGGAAGATGAAACATGTAAAATGCTTGAATTAGAGACAGACTATTCTGCTCACTCAAGTACAAGAACATATTGGACTGAAAATGATTATTCTTTAGCAGAACACATCCAGCCATTAGATACTAATGAGGTTGAGAACGATGTAAATGAGGACGAGATGAACAGCGTATTTCTGAAACTGAAGGAATTAACTGTTAACTCTGAAAGTCAAGAGTTCTCTTTGGCGAACAATGTGAATGATTCTCCTGATATGAATAGCATAGAA
>Ga0123342_1007831_pt1 | contig 13886 bp, 8 predicted proteins | sample Turbeawhitnodule_FD_89960 | JGI IMG/M metagenome (GOLD analysis project Ga0123342, IMG submission 89960) | Root nodule microbial communities of legume samples collected from Mexico - Turtle bean Mexico white nodule | ecosystem: Host-associated > Plants > Roots > Nodule | place: Mexico: Nepantla...
AAAGATACCGTCAGCTAATTTCTCATTCTCTGATTGGTGTCTTGAACCCTTGGTATGTATGTATTCTGTTTAGTTTTTATGTAAAAGGTTGTTTCTTGGGTTTCTTTTATTATTGATTGAGATAGGAAAGAGAGTAGGAGGTCTTTTGGTTGATATGTAGATGGAAAGGTAACATTTTCTGAAGCCATTTTTCTAATGTTATTCCAGAAAGTGTATTTTTGGAACCATTATTTTAGGTTATGTATAGATATATCTGGAGTCCTTGTGACCAAGGCCAAGCAGCTAAACTATAGTTGTCATGGATCCTACCAAACTCAAATGCCCTTCTAGAACTCCAACTGCATGAAACATCACAATAATAAAGTTCATTTTCAAATGCTAGAAATCCAAGATGACATAATAGCCAGAGAGGTTCCTTATAAATGCAGAATACAGGAAGATGGAATAGAAATGTTGAATCTAAGAACACAACTCATTGAGGATCTGCTTTATTCCATTCGATAACACTGTCATGATATCTATTACAGAACATATCTTTCGAGAATGAACATTCTAGAACACTAATCATGCACCCTTAGTTCTGGAAATCAAAATTCCACAGCCTTCCAGAACAACCAATCCGGGGAAACCTTTGAAAACGCATTCCAAATAAAATTATAGTTCAAGAGTATTTTAATCTTTTTGATTATGAGGTGCAGGAAGTAAAAGCCTAAAATTTTGTATTAACGTTTGGGCTTGCACTTGCCGTTCGAGTGGCCCTGCAGTAGAGAAGATCAGAAAAAGTAAAATACTCATTGAGAAGTAACTACTTAATTAATTAATGACTTTCAACTAACCTCACCTTTGAAAAAATCCAACTAGTTAAAGCATGTTTGTATTTAGATAATAGTTTTCTCTCATTTTTTTTTTATTTTCTTCTCATACTTTCATATAATTTCATAAAGAAATAAACATGGGGTGTGAAAGAAGCTGGAAAAAGGCGAGGTAATCGTGAGGGTGCAGAACAAAAACAGGGGTGCTCTTTATGCAGCATTGGCATGGCAGCAGCATTGGTTTCTTATCTGCAGAAGGAGGTCACAGGCAACTTAATAATATGAGAGTTTTTTATTATGTTTTGGTTGGTTGCTGGAGGATTATGGCAAGTAAATGTGGGAGAATATTAGAAAGCTGAGGGTTGAGATAGGAGGTGTGTAAGAAGCTGGAAGAAAGTGAGGTTCCTGTGAGAGTGCAGAACAAAAACAGGGGTGCACATTATGCAGCAGTGTCAGGTTTCTACGGAGTTTTGGAGAATGAATGATGAAGGAAGTTGCTTAATTATGCATTGGTGTGGCTGCAGTCAAGTTCTGCATAATTATGCAGTGTGGCAGTAGTTTAGGCCCATCCATGACAGCAGGGTAGAGGTTTGGGTTTGCTTTGTAAGGTTGTGTAAGGGGTTCGGTTAAGTTGTGGTGCATAGATGCTGCTACTTATACTCTAATGTTGGTTAGGAAGCCTAAGCTTACGCAATTTGTCATGCTATAGGTGTTAGTTTAAACTTTTTTGGACCCATAAGCTAGTTGGTAGGGTTTTGGAATTTGTAAAAGGATTGAGACATCCCTGAAGTGGCTGATGAATGTCTAATTTCCGTAATATTTCATATTAAAATATAAACATTTATGAGTATTAATTGCTAATTTACATATAAAATAATTTCTCAATTTATGAATTTATACATTTTTACATTTTTTTATGATCTTTAATTGAATAAGAGCATTTTATTGTCAAATTTAGTGTTAATTGCAAGTTTATAGGGAGAATAGAGATTTGGACTAAAGAAGAATGATATATACTAAAAGGAGAAAGCTGGAAGGCATAGAACGCACAAAAGAGAGAAAAAAAGTCCAACTCAGCAACAAGAATGCGTCAGATTAATTGGGCTAATTTTATGTTTTTATGAACAAGCCCAAAGCGCAACATAGGAAGTCACTTAACCCTAGCAAAATAGGAGGCTATAGGCAAAATCCTAGTGTGCCAGATTGAGAGGAAAACACCATTTAGTGAATTGTAACCAATTGAGAGAATGGAAGGTGTGAGAAGTATGCATGGCTAAGTCTACCCTTTGGGATTGAGAGTAATCTGTTTAAAATCTTATGTATTGAGGTAATATTTAATTATGATATAATATTCTATTCTTGATTGATTATTGGTATTGTTGTTTTGCTTCTAAATATTTGTGACAAAGATTGAAGAGACGCTCTTATCCAACCTACCCACCTCTCACAAAAGCCAAGCTTTTGAAGCATATAGTAAATAAATTTCCAGCTAACTGAGTCATAGACCTTCTCATAATCAACCTTGAAAAATATGCAGCTCCTATTTTTCCTCTTCACTTCTTCCAAGACTTCGTTAGCCACCAAAACACTATCCATTAAACTCCTTCCTACCAAAAAAGCTGATTGCCTGACATCTATGACTTTGTGTAGCACCTTCTTCAACCTCAAGGACATGATTTTAGCAACTATTTTGTACAAGCAACCCACCAAGGAAATCTGTCTAAAGTCATTCAAAACCTAGGGGTTTTCCACTTTAGGGACAAAAGATATAAAAGATGCGTCCATCCCCCTAGGCCAACTCCCACTCTCCTCAAAGTCGTACACCTCTGTTATGATATCTGACTGGATTTCTTCCCAACAAAATTTTATAAACCCAAAATTGAATCCATCGAAGCCCAGACTCTTCGAACTCTCACAACTCCACACTACACTCTTTATTTCCTCCTCTGTAATTTTTCCTATCAACCCCTGATTATCTTCATCTGTGATGCAGGTGAACTCAGCGTTATCGAGCCTGACCTGTTGCCTAGCCCCTCCACTAAACCACTATTTAAAGAACTCTTTAATCTTTTCCTTTACCACCTCTTGCATTTCCTGCCTTTGAGTATTCCTTCTTTGTTCTGTCAAAAACAATCTCCTTTCCTCCCTCTCATCCTCCTCATGGCCGCTCTCATCATCCCTCACATCCAATTCTTGGATCCTCCTCTGAATATCTTCCCCCTCCTTATTTATATCCCGAAAATCCTGTTCCACACCTTTAGATCCGCTTTCAGCATCTTCAGCTTCTCTTTGAAAACAAAGATCCCCCTACCTTGTATTACTTAATTAAGATAAAAAGAGATATCATTATCAATTTCTTCAAGTATAATACTGAATTAATAAATATTATAAATAATATGACAGTTAAAATCAATATGAGAAGATACAAATTTATAAAAAAATAAAGAAAGAAAAGAAATCAAATAAAAATATAAAAACTCGCTAATAAAAATCTTGCCAAATGTAACCTTTTTTCTCAATGAAGAATAAATAAAATTGAATGAGATATTTTATAGTTGTCTTAACCCTTATACAATAACCAAACCCAACAAAAACCAATTCATAGAGACCCTTGGTTCCTTCATTACTGTAACCAACAAGGGATGTCAAATTTTTGTGATGAACTCTCATAAGAAGTTTAACCTGTAAATCAAAGTCTCAACAATTTTTTAACCTTGTATATCTATTGCTGAGCTCAGGAACTTAGTGTAATGTGATTAAAAATCCAACCTCTGCTTGAAATTGTTGATAACCATGAACAGAAGATGAGGAAAGCATTTTGACTGCAACTGGAGTGTCTTGGATATAACCCAGATAAACTGTTCCAAATCCTCCTTTACCAACAATTGTAGTGAAATTGTTGGTGATTTTAACGATATCAGAGTATGAATAAATTTGTTTTTGGAATTGCAGTGATGAATCATTTGGTTCAGTGTATTGAGGTGATATGGCACTTTGATCCTTTTTTAACATCAAAGCTGTTGAATGTCATATACAAGTTTTTTAAAAACTAACAGGATACGTTTTGAATTCGATTGGAAAATTATCAACAAAAATTACGAATCTTAATAACTGCAGCATCACCTTTAGCTTTTCTTCTTTTAGCGGTTCACAATATAGTTACCACTACTACCAGAAGGATCAAAACCCCGCCAACTGATGCTACTATGGGTGTAACAGTGCTATTGTTTTTCTTGTTGTTGCATTGATAAATTCACATCACTATGTTTTTCTATAGTTGTTAAACTAACATTTTTCTACTCTAATTGTACTCTCATTGCTGACAATTTCTAAAACTGAATCACCTTTTTTTTAACATATTTTTAAAAGCAAAAATCACTAATAAGAGTTTGTATGAGGCCTGATGAGATGACATTCATATTTATATATACTGAATTTGTTGTGAATGTGATAGCTCTAGTTTAATTATCATATGTTTCATTCTTAGACAAAGAATATGATCTTAATGTTTTTTTTTTCTTTCATATATGACAACGTATATTCATATTAAATAAAAACTAGTTGTTATAATCCCATGACCTTTTCCACTGCACGGTAGTCCTAAGATTAGGACATTAATTATTTTCCACTTATTAATGTTGTTTATTTATAGACATGCTCCATTATTATTCTGAGATTGCTTTATACTTATTCCAACATTCTTAATATATTTCAAAATCCGTTTTCTTGCTGATTTTTTGATATATTTAGATAATTCCTTTACCGTCATAGATATTAATTGTTTTTATTCGGTTGTTAAGTATATCATTCTTTAAGCTATCCCTAAAGCTGATGAAAAATCGAAATTAAAAAGTCGACTGTGTTACTGGTATGCACTAATATTTAATGTAAATCTTAGCACAATTAAACATTTGAAATTTTTGACTTTGCATAAAACAAATTGAAATGTTATTTTCAACAACAAATTGTGGTGTTTATTTCTTTTATACTCATCATTTGTTACACGTTACGATAATAGAAGATAAAAAAAGATTATGCAAATTTTTGTATGAAATGTTGTATTTTTATCATTTCCAGATACAATGACATTGCTGCACATATGTAGTTTCATTATATCTATGTAACCAGACGGAACGGGAACAAAGGTTAATTAAGATGTGTGCAAATTATAGTTACTTAACATGAATACTTTTTACCTCTTTTTTTTAATCTGAAAATAATAGAATGAAATAAAAAAATACCCTAAAATACAGATAGTATGAAAGAATATTAGTTAAAAATTTATTGGTAGCAATTTGACTAATCATTCTACGTTTTTATCACTATTTTCATAATTTGACTAAATCCTAAACCTTAAACACAAAATCTTACATTTTTCTTAGTTTTTTTTAGGATGCATATTCTTACTTTGCAGCATAAAAGATTATTATGTTTCTTGTTTTATAATTAAGATAATTTAGAATTTATATAAGAGTTAGTACAACCTCTCTCAAGTGTCTTCTTTAATTAAGATAAAAAAAATAAGCTTTCAAAACTTACCGAAATCTTACACCAGTTCCAGTCAGTTGAGCCAACCAATCATCTAGACCCTCTATAATTACCTAATCCTCACTACACAAAACAAAACAAATGATTGTTGTAGGTAATTCAGCTCACTAATTCCATACCAAAAAACTGTCCAAATGTTAATGTGGACTAGAAATTTCTATACTGAAACTTATCAGCAAAATTTGCTGCATAACGGCACATATTCCAGCAAAGTTGCAGTGCATGCAACGTCAATTTGAGAGAACAATTAGCATCTTAAAATCATCAACAATATGACTGTATATATACTGGATGAATTTGTACAAATGATACAATGTTTAAGTTTCTTTATTTGCTCTCCTTCAACTCAGAATGGCATGATACTAAACTTATCCATTAGCCATTAGCCATCATGCACGGTTGAATAAGAGAAGTAACACTACAAGAAAATCATTAAATAATAACTAAATTAGATACTAATTTAAAGACTAAAAAATTATTGATATCTAATGTGATTTCTACTATTAATAAAATATTATAAAATGATTTGTAAATTGTTATCTAAATTAACTACCAAAATTTTAGCTACTAAAATTTTAGATTTTAAATTAATCTCTAAGATACTGATAGAGACTAATTTAGAATATAAATAGTTAGTAGTTAAAACCTTGGAAGCTAATAGTTAGATACCAATTTAAAAATGACTCTATAAATTTTTATTAATAATATAAACTATTTTAAATACCAATAATTTTTTAGTTTATAAAATGGTCTCTAATTTAGTTAATATAGTGATTAATTATTTTAGTTAAAAATTAGTTTTTATTTAATGATTATTATATTGTAGTTAGAGGGAATTCATCATGAAACAACTGCTGGATTCAAAAGCCTTCCATCTTTCTAACATGCACATCATATTACATACATAAGCATTTTATTGTTAATTTAATATTTCTTAATTAAGAAGCATTATGGTTATGTGATTGAAAGTGAATGCAGTATTATTTTATGAGACAAGTACATGAGTGACAAGTGATGAATATGACAGGAAATTCTAAGTATACAAGTGGATGTGCCATTGACCACGTCGCCCGAATAGAAAAACAAAGTTCCTTTTGTAATACAAGTCACAACAGCAACAAGCCAAGCTCATATATATGTATCATAGTCTACTTCAAAGCCAGAAAGCAGAAGCTGATCAAAAATGGGAATGTCATCGACTTTCATAGGAGCTCTAGTTCTTGTCATTCTGATTCAAGCCAAGGGCCAACCAGGTTTCTTAACAAATTAAAACATGAACTTTCATTAGATCATTATTCTTTTATAAAAGTTTAGCTCAAGTCTCAAGTGCCATGCATATTTTGCATGTTTATGTTTTAGGATTCATCAGCATAGATTGCGGAGCTGAAGCAGGTGCGAACTATACTGAGCCGTCATTACAGATAAATTATGTTTCTGATGAAAATTTCATAAATACTGGTGTGAGAGGGACAATAGCATCTGAAGAGATCAATACACACGCTCAACAACAACTGTGGAGGCTGAGAAGCTTCCCAGAAGGAAAAACGAACTGCTACAAAATAAACATCACAAGAGGCTCTAATTATCTCATCCGCACTCTTTTTCTGTATGGAAATTATGATGGCCGCAATATGTCACCACAGTTTGATCTTCTTCTGGGAGCTAACCTGTGGGATACAGTCACTATACAAAATGCATCCATTACCCAATTCAATGAGATCATACATGTACCTTTACTTGATTTTATACAAATCTGTCTGGTTAACACAGGAAATGGTACACCATTTATAACAGCCATAGAATTGAGGACTTTGAAAAATGATACATACGTCACTGAATCGGGATCACTGGAACGTTACCTGCGGTGCGATTTGGGTTCTAACAGGAGTTACAGGTGAAATCATAGTTATGGATTAAATCTTTTTGTGCATTAAAAGATTGATTGATTGTGTTGTAATTTTCTGATCTTCTTACAGGTACTGGGCTGATGATTATGATCGTTTCTGGTTTACCTGTGACATCAAAGAAGTTTGGACACAGCTAAGTGCTTCGATTTCAGATGATTCTTTTTTTGAGAACGATTACAAACCGGGAGCTACCATCATGAGCACCGCAGTTACACCAGCAAATGGTAATGCTCCGTTGGTAATAGGGTGGGAGCCAGAACATGAAACTGATGAATTCTATGTTTACATGCACTTCACGGAGCTTCAAGTGTTAACCACCAATCAGACAAGACAATTCAACATCACCATGAACGGTGAATTATGGTTTTCAAATTTTTCTCCTCAGTACATGAGCGTCAACACTATATATAGCCCGTCAGGCATCAGCGGGAAAGAAATTAAATTTTCCCTGGAGAGGACCGAAAATTCAACCCTACCTCCCATCATCAATGCCATTGAAATTTACAAAGTAAAACAATTCAATCAATCTGATACATTCCAAGGACATGGGTCGCCATGAATCTGAATACAGAATCTCTTTCCCAGGCCAGATAAATGGTTGTTTGAAGATGAAGATTGTTAGGATTGATTGGTGAGTGAAATGGAGTGTGCAAATAGAAGAAAAATAAATAAATAATCAGGAGTGAATTTCAATGTATAATTATTAACCGTTGCTGTTGTTTTTACTGGTCTTCTTATTTGAATGAATGCAGTTTCATCTTCTAAAAGGATATATCGTTTGTAACTTGGTCTTTGTAAGAGTTATATTTCTTATAAAAAAAAGCAAGAAACGATTGTAATTACAAAATACTCAAGGCAATATTTTTGTGTGTATATGAATTAGCCTACTGAATCAAATATGGATCCACAGGTGTATTTAGATTCACTAACTTCAAACCAACCAATTGGACATCTACAATTTGTCTTCTAAACTATCATTTTTTCATGGTAGTCGATTGTACCCAATGAAAAGAATTATTGGGATTAAGTCTAGTCATCTCACAAAATCAGAGTGAGTTAGATAAATTCTACACAACTCTAGGTTGTCAAAGCTTAATTTTTCTATTTGAAAATGTTTCTCCTGGGCTGGTAGGTTTCTTCCGCTGCTGTTTTTCTCCTTTGAGGTTCAAAGTAGAACTATTCCCATGAGTTTTGGTGATGATTTGAAGTTGAGGTGCACTTTATGCAGCATTGACATGGCAGTAGCATTGGTTTCTTATCTGCAGATGGAGGTCACAGGCAACTTAATAATATGAGAGTTTTTTATTATGTTTTGGTTTGGGTGCTGGAGGCATATGGCAAGTTAATGTGGGAGAAAATTATAAGGCTGAGGGTTGAGATAGGAGGTGTGAAAGAAGCTGGAAGGAAGTGAGGTTCTTGTGAGGGTGCAGAACAAAAACAGGGGCGCACATTATGCAGCAGTGGCAGGTTTCTACAGAGTTTTGGAGAATGAATGATGAAGGAAGTTGCTTAATTATGCATTGGTGTGGGTTGCAGTCATGTTCTGCATAATTATGCAGTGTGGCAGCAGATTAGGTCCATCCATGACAGCAGGGTAGAGGTTTGGGTTTGCTTTGTAAGGTTGTGTAAGGGGTTCGGTTAAGTTGTGGTGCATAGTTGCTGCTACTTATACTCTAATGTTGGTTAGGAAGCCTAAGCTTGCGCAATTTGTCATGCTATAGGTGTTAGTTTAAACTTTTTTGGACCTGTAAGCTAGTTGGTAGGGTTTTGAAACTTGTAAACGGGTTGGTACACCCCTAAAATGTCTGATATGTGTCTAACTTCCCTAAAATATAATCTCATAAGAAAATAAACATTTATTAATTTTATTTGTAAAACACCTAGATAGTACCTACTACTGGCTTGAACAATTGTTTCTCGTCTCTCGGTTGCTCCTTCGCTCCTCCTCCTTCCTTCCGTACTCGCTTTCTTGTACTCGGTCGGGGAGTAACTCTCAAATCTTTGAACCGCTTCTAGAATGTCATCGTTGATGGTTTTGTAGAATGTAAGTGGAAATAAACTAATTAAAAACTTACCAATCGATGGATCTCAACGAGTATTAAATCAAGAAGAAAATGTCCATGTTTTTTGTGGTAGAAAGATTTACATTATTAGAATGATGGAAGGCTTTTGAGACCCGGTTTGTGTTTGAGATTAACCCTTGACAGGCCTGATACAATTAGCATTGCATGCAGCCAATTGCCTTATAATAATCCTATTTGCTCAGAGAACACTGCTTAGAATAATTCAAAGATAGGGTTTTATGATCCTCATGCAATTTATATATGTCTCACTTGCCTTGCAAAATTCAAGCATAGACGTATACAACATATGAAAGATTCGTAGCTGACATTTCTAAGCGTTGACACTCCCTGCCATAATGCTCAATGAACTGATAAAAAAAGTGCTAATGCAATTTAAGTTTCTATTAGAAGACATATTTGATGAATAAAAATGAGTTTAGTCAATTAGAAGACATACTAAGTCAATATTGATTTATCTTTAAGCCTAAGTCAATTCTTTTAGGTTGAGACCAATTCATTATTTATTTTTATAACTATTAACTTTTGTACTTTTTGGCAAGTGAACCAAATCCTAGAAGTAATAAAATTAGAAAGTTCAAGTATAGTTTTCCAAGAGATTTGCATGTATTTAGTTAAATGTGAGTTCTTGTTAATTTGTACTAAAGATTTAAAGGCATAAGCTCATAGGAATTTAAAGAGCAGAGATAATTTTAAACTCAAGGTATTCAAAGCTACCAAAATTAAAATTGTATTACTTAATTAGGATAAAAATAGATCTCATTATCAAACCTCTAGCTAAGACCAAGTTATTCTGTTTTGGTTAAACTACTCCAAAACATATTTAATAAAAAAGCACATAGAAAAGCGTGAGGTATAATCCAACACAATCCCTATTCAATTTTGCACCAGCATTGGTGAAACTGTTTTGTACCTAAAACTCAATTTTTTTTAAGAAAACAAAACTTAAATGGAATTATCAATTTTCTTTAATTATATTTAAAATATTATATTGAAAGTTGCTGTGGTAAAACGTTGAAAATGATTGAAGATCAACACATACAACACACTTGGGATGCTTGAACGAACTTCACCATAGGTCCTTTTAGATACATGTTTAATCATTTCTTTAAATAGCAGTAGAAAGTTCTTCTCAATTTCATATTTATCTGCACAAATATACCTGTGTATGTGTATCCCTATTTGATTCAGTAGGCTAATTTATATACAAAACAAAATATTGCCTTGAGTATATTTTGTAATTACAATCGTTTCTTGCTTTTTTTTAATAAGAAATAACTCTTACAAAGACCAAACGATATATCTTTTTTACAAGATGAAACTGCATTCATTCAAATAAGAACACCAGTAAAAACAACAGCAAATCGAAGATACACATGCCGTTGTTATCTCCACTGCTTTCCATACCGAGTTACTATCAAATTCTCCTTCTAACCTTGAGTCAACAATAGCATTGATATCACCTTTCCCAATCAAGGACCTAACCCATTCACATGTGATTTTTTTCCTCATTCTTCGCTATCACTGGTTGACCTGTGATTATCTCTAAAAGCACAACGCCAAAGCTATAAAGACATTTTAAATTTGAGAATTCTGAATAAGATGCATACGTAGTAAGAGGAAATCTTTATTTAGTGCTGGTAGAATTAAACCAGAGAGGTTATTCTTCTCCAAGATTCTGCAAAGAATAGGAAATATAATATAATTTCTATATTTTGATACAGATGATATCAGGAACAACCACGGAAGGAACTTACAAGATCTTTAAGTGTTGCAGTTGTGACAGAAAATAAGGAATTTCACCGTTCAAGCTATTATTTGATAAATCCCTGGAAACCAAATTACTTCCTCTTTTAAATATGTTCAAATCTTGACACATATGCTGTAAGACTTCTTAGGATATAAGTACATCTTTGAATGAATAAAGGATATAAATTATGTTTTGTTTTTCTGGTCTCATGATTCATTAGACCAGGTGAAACAGAGAAACTCACAACATCTCAAGCATGGTGAAATTGAAGGGTCAATCTTTCCATGCAATCCGCTTGAAGATAAATTCCTGTTTTGCACAACTAAATAATTACAATTATGTGCAATAGCTTTCAATTAAGTTGAAAAATGATTGAAGAATATAAGATGTAGTGATAATTATGAGAATGAGGACTTACAAAGTTGTGATTCTTGGAGACTCAATTCCGTAATAAGAACAATTGAGACCATCCCACAAGTAGGCTGCAGGGGCGCATGGATCACCTTCCCAATCTCTTTTCACTCCATAGACTGACTTGATGCTTGTAAGTTGTAATCGCATCAACTATAAGATGTATAAGATCTTACCATTCAAGATCCAATTAGGTACTGAATCGTCTTCTTAATTTGTCTCATGTCAACTCGTCCACATAAGTAAAGATACTTGTTAAGAAGATCACCATGTCGATTTTCTTCAGCAGTTTGTCCAGACTACCACAATACCCACGACTTTTGATCTATTTGTGTCTCGTGATATGATTCTGTTGTTGTGGTTGTTCCAGATTCCAGATGATTACTTTGTTGTTCTGGTTGGAGACATGATCACAGAGGAAGCCCCTCCTACTTACCAAACAATGTTACATTGGATGGAGTTCGTGATGAAACAGGCGCTAGTCTGGACAAGGGCATGAACTGCTGAAGAAAATCGGCATGGTGATCTTCTTAACAAGTATCTTTATTCATGTGGACGAGTTGACATGAGACAAATTGAGAAGACGATTCAGTACCTGATTGAATCTGGAATGGTAAGATCTTATACATTTTCCGTAGTCTATCATGGCCTTCAGCGATTGTATTTCTCATAATGAAACATACTCATACCTGCTTGAATCAGAATGACAAGAACTATAGCTCCTAGGAAAGTCCATGACATTCCCATTTTCCATCACCTTCTGTTTTCTGGCTTTGAAGCTTTGTGGCTTTGAAGTAGACTATGACGCATATATATTCAGTTGGTGTTGTGAGTTGTACTACAAAAGGAACTATGTTTGTGTTCGGGCGACGTGGTCAATGTCAACGTCGAGGAAAGTCTAAACAGGGATATCCACTTGCTTACCGCCGTGAAGATTTGGTTTAGATAAAATTTAAGTTTAATTTTCTTAGATCGTCTAGAAGTGTTAGATTGTCTAATTTTTTAAATCGTCTATCAATTTGCACTACAACAAAATGATTAAAGAAACTATTTTTTAGAGATTAAAATAATTAGTTACAATAGTAACTAAATTAGAGACCATTTTAAAAACTAAAAAAAATATTGTGGTTTCTAAATTAGTTTCTATTACTGTTACATAGTTCATCTACCGGTCTCATTGAATCACTGTCTTTTAACAAAGAATAAATAAAATAAAATAAGGCACTTTAGGGTGTCTCAACCTTTATTTCATTCTATTTTTTTTAATAAAACAGATAAAAAATTATCATGTTACGTAATTATAATTTACACACATCTTAATTATAATTATTTCCCTTGAGCCACGACAAAACCGAAATAAGATCTTTCCTTACTTCTCCTTCCACACTTTACCAAAAAAATTCATTTAAAAAAAATTAAAATATCTTGAATTGTAAATTCTTTTCAACAATTCTACTTAGAAGAGTTTCGACATATCGAACATCGCCACGCAAGAGAAAGAAACAGAAGAAAAAAAGGAAAAAGGCAGAGAGAAGGAGTCTTTGTAATTCAACAAATTTCACATAGAAAAACGCATTTTTTTTCAAAACAAGAAGAGGGTATGAAAAAAAAAAAAAGAATTAAAATGTTTTATTTTATTTTATTTTTTATCAACAAAAAGGATTAAATAACAGGAATCATTTAGGGTGGTTCAACCCTTATACATACCTAAAAACTATGAGACAATTTCTCTGGTCTCTCAAACCAACAAATAGAGAGACAAACAAATCTACCACTTAAAACCCGTACAGTCCGTTCACTTTCAAGACTAACCCGTACCAATTCAAGACTAACCCGTACAAATTCAAATCTAACCCGTACAAACTCAAAACCAAACCCAATACAATCTCTTTGCAACCATAACAAGGGGCAAAAAGAACAACAAATAACCCAACCGAAGGAGTAACTCTTATAAAAGCTCACTTTATTGAAAACATATCAGCTTTAGGATCAATGCACCAGTAAAACTAGCAGAAACAGTTTTAGAAGTTACCTAAGACCAAGCCTTTATCACCCCTCCTTGGAAAATATGTTTATTCCTGTGCTTCCATAATTCACTAACTACAGCTATCCAAACACAATTCCAAACTACCTGGACAGGAGAATTTAGCAAACTAAAATGCAAGAAGTGAGCTGTTGGGACAACATGGTCAACCGACGCAATCCCTAACCATGTATAGCACTGATTCCAGACTAACCAAGCTATCCTGCAGTCAAAAAAACATGTGTTTTGTCGACTCCACAGCCATCCTGCAAAAACTACATAGATTGGTATCCACCAAAACCCCACGTCTCTCCAAGTTAGCTTTTGTGGCAATCGAATTAATCAACACCCTCC
>Ga0123342_1007832_pt1 | contig 13883 bp, 11 predicted proteins | sample Turbeawhitnodule_FD_89960 | JGI IMG/M metagenome (GOLD analysis project Ga0123342, IMG submission 89960) | Root nodule microbial communities of legume samples collected from Mexico - Turtle bean Mexico white nodule | ecosystem: Host-associated > Plants > Roots > Nodule | place: Mexico: Nepantla...
CAGCTGGGCTTTCGTCAAAGCGTTCGACATTCTATGCGGGTTCTTCGGACACGCCCCCTCCGTCGACATCTTCCTTCATTTCTTCGAAGTGAAGAAGCAAGGGAAAAGCCTCTGGGTGAGCTTTAGCAGCATATATGGAAGGGTCCTCCTGACACTGTTTCAACAGTCCTTCAAGGGGTGGAAGGGCAAATTCTTCAGAGTATGCTGCTCTGACTACGACCACACCGCCCTCGACGGCTTCCCCTTGTACTGGGTGGAGAAAGTCAAGCTCACCAACCCTAAGTCCCTTGATGAGTTGCCCTTGACTGATCGAGAGGCTTGCCGAATTCTGGCCAGCGTGGGGGCCTTCAACACCTCTACCCTGATAAGCCTTGAGTACAATGCCGAGGCCCTCGCGAAATACATAAGTATAAGAGCCACCTTTATAACCTCCTATTCAATGATTTTGCATGTTCTTACTTAGTGTATGACTTATCTGCCCTTCTTTGTATAGTAACTTAACTTGTGCCTAACCCCTACTGCATTTATCTTCTTGGTGCAGGTTCAAAGATGGACAAACAACGAAGGTTGAGGCTCGCCCAAATCTTGAAGTCCAAAGGCGAGACTTCGGCGAAAGGGGTTGGGGATTCCCAACCTCCAACCTCCGAGACTGCCCCTTCTCCTCTTAGCCTTCACCTTCAAAACCCACCTACAACATCGCCTCCTCCACCTATATCCTCTCCAAACCACCCCCCACACTCACCACCCCCTATAGCTGCCATGCCTCTTGCGCTGGCTGAAGCCGTTGCCGCGCCAACCCTCCTTGACAAGGGTAAAAGGGTGGTAGTTGTACCTTCTGATGACGAGGAAGACTTTGCTGGAGGGCAGGTCTTCAAAAGAAGAAGGACCACCCAAGCTGCTCCTCAGGCTGCAACCTCCGCCATTTCTTCTTCCTCCGGAGCTGAATCTCTTAGGGAACACCCTCCGAGGGCCAACTCACCCCCTCAACCTTCGGCCTTGGAGGGTGGGACTGAGATTGAGCCTACCTCTACCCCACCACCTGTTCCAGAACTCCCTCCTCCAATGCAAGACTCACTGAGGGGTTACCTGGATAGGATGTCTCCGCGCGACCAAGCTGAAGGGCCCAAAAAGGAGGTCGTGTTCTATTACATGGGCACCTTCATGGCTTGTGCCAGTACCTGGCGCGAACAAGCGAAGGCCAAAGCCATCGAAGCCTCCAACCTCCAAGCGCTAGAGAAAGAGGTCGCCTCCCTGAAAGAGGAGAAGGAGAGGTTGGCACGCCACTGGGAAGGTCAAGAGGAGGCCTACAAAGTCTCCTTGAAGGTGGCCCAAAAGTCCAAGGAGAAGGCTAACAAGCGACTACACGAGGTGGGGCAGGCGCATGCTGAACTCCTTAACCAAGTCGTGCCCCTCCGAGTGAAGGTTGCGGATCTTGAAGATGCGGCAAAGGCTTCTGAGGCACAACAGAAAAAATTTGAAGCCCACTGTGTTGACCGGGAGAAAAAGCTTGGGAAGACTGAAGGGGAGCTAGCTGCGAGGATCGAAGCTTTCAACCTTCTCCAAGCTGAGAATGGCAAGCTCCAAGCTGATGTAAGCAAGCTTCAGGTGGAGAAGGAGTTTCTGGACAAGTAGTTAGCCGCTAAGGACTCCAAGATTGAAGAGTTGGAGAAATCCACCAAAGAACTGCTCGATGACATGGCTGGCACTTTCGAGGCGGGATTTAAAGAAGCTCTGGCCCAAGCCACGTGCGAAAACCCAGAGATCAATACCTCCAACTGCGACCCCGACAACTAGATCGTCGATGGGAGGGTGGTGGCCCTCGACCTTGGAGATTGAATTGCTCTTAATTGATCTTCATTTTCCTTGTAAATTTGTGTTTTCCAACATTTGAACCACCTGTAATTCTGACTCTTGACCCTGTTTAAATGTTATTCGAGCCTTTATTTTTACACGTCTTTGAATATTCTTTTAGCTTCTCTTGCACTTCCATCCGCCTCTGCTTTCTTTACTATATCGAGTGTGTTACCTTCGATACATCTCTTCACCGCATTTGATTTTAACTCTTTAGGTAGCACGTGACCTTCTCTCTTACTCTTCCTTTTTGAGTCGCGATGCATACCCTTCTCCTGATCTTTTCACTTAGAACTTCACTTGGCCTTCGTATCTGCGAGGAATCTTCCTCATGAAGGCGTCGCCTGCCTCGTCATTGCCCAGGGGCAAAAGAGGATTTAACTTCGCGTATTTTTCTTGTCTCTGATGACTCGTGTTTTTATGCTTCTTCCTCTTCTTGCTCTTCGAATTTCTCTTGCCTTCTAGACCTATAAACGTTTTCAACTTGCTCTTTACTTACTTGTCTTGAGTCCCCAGGCACTTACTGCCAAAGGCATTGCTGGCTTTATCATTGCTTAAGATGAAAAGGGGTCTCATCTCTTTTCTGGCCTCGACATCGCTCAAGGGAGAGGGAGAACTTGATCTCTTCTATGGCCTCAACATCGCTCGAAGACGAGGAGGACTTATCTGTTCTTCTGGGTCCTCGACGTCGCTCGAGGGCGAGGGAGGACTTTATCTAAACTGTACCGTGTGTCCACGCTCGAGGAGAGACCTGTTGAACGCGAGGTCGTATCGTCCTCAGCGTGTCTAAACACTTGGGACAAAGTCACGCTTCTGGTGCCCACGCCCGTGGAGAGGCCTATTATAGCAGCGCCGTATCGTCCATGGGGTGTCTAAACACCTAAGCAACTTTGCCGTTATCTCTGCGCGCTGGGTGCCCACACCTGAGGAGAGGCCCACCCGGGGGTAATGCCGTTTCGTCCCCAGGGTGTCTGAAAACACCAAGGCGATCAGTGTTCTGGGTGCCCACGCCCAGGGAGAGGCGTGTGGGAAACATCGCTGTATCGTCCCTGGATGCCTCAGCCGCCTCTTCCAACTCAATGACCCGGATTCGCAGGGGCAGAATTTTGGCCTCCAACTCGATAGCCTCTTGGCACTTGTCATGAAGTTGTTTTGAGAGATCCTTTTCAGATTGGCGGAGGCTAGCCAACTCCTGCTTTAGTACGGTCTCGCGGGTAGCAAACGAACGAGCCAACAGGGTCGTTTCTTCCTTAGCCTTGGCCTCTACCAGCGCCACCCTCGCCTCAGGCCTAGTTATGAGGGCATTGGACTGAGCAAGAAGAGCCCCAAAGTTGAGGCCCAACCTTTCCATCGTAGCGGTGTCATCCGAGTCCACCGTCATCTCTAGTTGGAAGCCTTTGAGGGCGTGTTGCAGGACAGCGGGCAGTTCGAGGGCAGTTGGAGCTGTAGTAGCACTCGTCCCACCGTCTTCAAGCGCGAAGAGGTCAGGGGATGAGGGAGCGCTTGGCGTTCGGTCTCGGGGCAATGCCGGGTGACCGGCAATGGAGGAATTGGAGGTCGTCGCCGTCGTAGACCTGAGCCTTTTAAAGACTGGCCCCTCAGCGGAGTCCTCATTAGATTCGATCTCCACTACCTTTCTCTCGTAAGGGAATGGAGCGAGAGATGCTTGGGCGGCGACAAGAGGAACCGCGACCCAAGAGTGGAGGGAGAAGGCGAGGGCGTAGTAGTGGCAGAGGCAAGGGCGTAAGGGGTAGAAGTGCTCGTGCCCCCAGACATCCCTTGACGGTGAGTAAGGATACCAGCCAACTTGGCCCGTTTCTCCTCATTTAGCACCATCCCTGCGTACAAATTTCAGAATACAAGAGGTTAGGAATCCAGAACGCACGGGTAACAGTACTCTCGAGGGTCCTGGGTTTCTTGAACCCTAACTCATGGAAACCCACCCTCGAAGGGATCCCAGGAAAAAGGAACGGAGAGAAAATAGGGAAAGCTTAAAATGCAAGGGGTTAAACAGCCTTAGGCGATTATCAAGCATCAAAAATGATAGATAAGTGCGATCAGCAGTTAAAGTTCGTACCTTTGATCAGGTAGGATGAAGGTTCTAGAATTTGTAGGGAAAATGCGAGACGCTCGAGGAAAAAGACGAAGCAATCAAGAATGTTTCACAAAATGATGGAACAGTGATTGGACGCGCGCGTTTTCGAATATTTAACGTAAACAAAGAAGCGTAAGCGACGTTAAGCCCTGGCCGTTGATCAAAACACGTGTGCGCAGTTAAGACAGGCTCAGAGAGACGTCACTTTGCTGCACTATTCACGTCCTGTCACACAGAGCCACATAGGTCGTCAAGGGCAAGAACTTGGTCTCTTCACTAAACAAGTTACAGCTCGAGACTGGGGGGCTTGTGTATCGACCAGTCCTCGGGCGTCATTGACCAATAGTAATGTTGGGCCACGTAAACAGGGTCCCACGAGCGGCATGGGTCAGTGTCGCGAGGCACGTGCGCCAAGGAACCAAAGAGTGGTCAGACATCGGTCACCAGGATGTACCGACGTGCCACTAGACAGTTTGGAGAGGTCGGTCATCGGGGAATCGAACAACAGATCTGGGCCACGAGAGGTGGATCCCAGACCACACACCAGTTATCAGTAAGGGAAGAGCCCAGGTCACGAGAGTCCATGCGTGTGGAGTGGATGACGCGTTCAGGCGTAACACGAGTATAGAGCCACTGGAAAAGATACGACCTTCGAGGTCCATGTTCCAGGGGTGAGCTGCATGCATGACACATGAACAGCAAGGGCGCTCCCAAGGCGGGTGACCCAAGAGATCAGGTGCACGAGGAGGCATCCAGGTGGTCTCCCCGTCAGAAGTTGCACTCCAGTTGGGGAACCCCATGCGCTAGGTTATATAGGGAAGTAACAAACTTAGTAAGGTACGCTATTCATTTGCGCCGCTTAACACACAATTACAATTTCATGTAAAGAGTTTTGGTATTTCCTAACCCTAAGATTGACTTGAGCATCGTAGTGCAAACGACCTCTAGGGCGTCATTTGTCTTTGTGTTTTCATGCATTCAATCAAAGGGAAAGCACGTGCGAGCGAAGGGATTCTGGGCGTGAGAGTGACGTAGACGCACGTAGACGTATTTGGTCAACTGACAGGAACAAAACTTATGGCTGAAAATACGGACAACAACAACAACACTGCTCCAAAAACCTCAAATGTTATTTCTGCAACACAAACTATTTTTGCAAAACCATTTCTGGATGTCTCGAAAATTGAAATCCGCACCGGTCAAAATTTCCAACATTGGCAAGAACGCGTGTCCACCCTATTAGACATGTACGAAGTTGCTTTTGCACTTACAACTCCCCACGGCTGCAAAACAAGTTGATGATTGGATCCATGCAAATAAGGTATGTCGTCACACTTTACTTAGTTTGTTATCTAACGATCTGTTCGATGTGTATGCTTCGTATAAGGAAGCAAAAGATATTTGGGATTCTCTTATCCTCAAATACACTGCCGAAGACATCGTCAGACAAAGGTTCGTGATCAGAAACTACTACCGCTGGGAGATGATCAAAGGCAAAGACATCAAAATCCAAATAAACGAATATCACAAGTTTCTTGAAGATATCAAAGATGAAAGCATAGCCTTGTCGGATGAATTCGTGTCCGAACTGTTAGAATTAGAGGGCTAAAACAAGAGGGGGTGAATTGTTTTTAAAATATTTTTGCAAGTATTTAAGGTAGAGTGAAAGGCTATGAAGAATTAATCAATGGAAAAACTCTCCAGCCAAATATAAAATTGTTTTAAGCTTGATGCAGAAAATCAACCTGTTGTTTTTACGAAATAACTGGTTGTTTTTATCAGCAGTTTTATCAAAACAGATTTAAAGCAATTTAAATAGTGTAAGGATAGAGAGATTCCCACAGAATGCATATACTGGTTCACTCAACATTTGAGCTACATCCAGTCCTCAGACACCACTGAGAATTCACTATGTAATCAATCACAGATTACAAACTACACGATCTTGAACCCCTCTGAACACACACCACTCCTTGGAAAACACCACACCACTCCAAGAATGTTGATCTTGATCCCCTCAAGAACATACAACACTTCTTGGCAATGACTCTAATGACTCTATTATATTTCAGTTTGTGTAATCCAATGACTTTAAATTACACAATTCGAAATTAATTGAAATGTTTGTGTTCTGGATTAGGCAATCAGAACTTGTTCCCGAATATAATAAAATATTTAGATTAATGCAAAAGAAATATATTTTAGATTATATAACTCAAAACGTGTTTTTTTTTTTAAAAAATTATTCCAGATAGATATGTAATTTGTAAATCAATTTATGATCTAGGAAATTTTTTAGATCGATAGAATCCAAAAGTATTTTTTTGAAAAAATGTATTTTTTTAAAAATGTGTTCCGAATTTCATGATCTAGAATTATTTCTTAATAAAAAAAACTTTTGCATTATGTATCCCAAATGAATTTTTTTAGTATTTTTTGTACTAAAAGACATATTTTGACATAAAGTATGGCGGTGACAAACACATGAAAGTGCAGGAAGAAACAATTACTTAAATATATGTACTATACCCTATCAATAAACAAATAGAATTTTAAAAATGATTATTACAAAAGTCAGTGAGCCTTCCATGACTCATCATAGTTTGCAATGGAATGTTCTCTTGAAGAATGAAATTACACTACATGGTATGAAAGATAGAAGCAGCATCAAAACAACGTTTAGCATTGATTGGCGTAACAAACGACATAGAAGCAGAGGAGTGAATATATAATTAATATCACTAACTTTTTTTATTGTGAATAAATACTGAATACAAGTAGGGATACAAATGAAGCAATCACCTGAAATAAACAAACGGGAAAAACCTGAACTAGCTCTACAAATGGATTACAACCCACGGACAGGTCAAGGGAAAAATTAGAAAAGAAAGCGCACTTCCTGTAAATTTACTAATCTTCTATGGTATATGACATAGCCGGAATTGCCCAATAAAAAATACCAATCACTGCTTCGCAAACATCCCGTGTGTTAAGGAGGAAAAATCATAATCCTGCGCTGACTGTGTACTGCTAGATGACACTGGAGCTCCTGACTGAGGTTTATTCGCTCCCATTGTCGTCATCATACCGTTAACTGGCGGTGGAACTTGCCCCATACCATATAAACTGCATAAAAATGCATTATAAACTTTATATAAGTTGGGGAAGTAATACGATGCAAGACATATAAACAAAAGAGTAGTAGGAACCAACAGTGAAAAACAAGTTTGTAGGTTTCCTTTGATGAACAAGAGCACTGTGGATAATATATAAAATCAATAGATTGGTGCGCGGTTTGACACGAGATGTTCAGTAAAAGATGACATAGTCCAGGTAAATTCCATGTTCTGTTGATCTAGTTCATCTAGAATTTTTATTCCGTGAATGAGGAGGGCAGAACCATTAGCTTTGAAAAATTAGAGTGGTTGGAAAGGAAACAGAACCCCCTAAAATAGCCTTTTTGGTACAACAGTCTACACTCTAATTCGTTTTGGCTTATGGGACTAAAGTTGATTGGAACCAATTATCCACCGAGGTTAACCAGAATTCTATGGACCAACAGAAGGTAATAATCAAATAAAATATTCCTACAAAGTAATCCAAAGAGAGATTAATTTGGTGTTGAGCACACACAAACTAATGACATACCTGGATGGTTGATATTGTACAGAGCTCCCAGCAAAATGTGTTGGGGTCATATTCCTTATCTGACCCTGATAGAAAAAAAAAACAAGTTAGTTGCTGGGCAAAACGAATAATTCATAATTTAACATTTGGCTTACTTCAGTCATTACCTGCATGGGCAGTACTCCAGAAATCAAGTAGCCAGTAGCTGGCCAACTTTGCATAGGAACATTTGGTCTAGGTTCTTGCATGCCAGCGGGAGGATACCTGGGATCCCCACCTGATTTACCTGCAGCAGCCATTAGAAGAGACTGTTGCTGTGCAAGCATGGCAAGCTGCTGCTGATGCATAGAAAATGGAGACACCATATTGCCCTGCAATATCAAAATGACTGGTCAAGTAAAAGTATTTCAAATACCAACAAAAAAAGCATCTAATGATAGAGTGCAACTAAAACAAATATTGTTTTAATATTGTTGTGGATATATCTTGCACATAGAGCACGAAGAGAACAAATCAAATAAGGGTAGAAGAACTTAATATTCAATAAATAAGACTAAGCAAATCAAGTCAAAGAAGTAACTCTACAATCTTACACAAACCTACATAAGAATTGGCAAGTACCTTCTCAAAGAGGCTCATTATATCATTTTTAACATCTTTCTGTGGCTTTCCTGGAGTTAAGCTTGGCATCATAGAAGGTGAATCTTTGAAAAGATCCTCAATACCACTTGCAGATGGCGGAGTACTATTATCAGCTGCTTTCAGCGGACTAGTCTTCTCAGCTGTTGACACCTCGGCAGCAGCTGAAACAGTTATATCAAAAAAATTACAACCTAAGTTCTACCCAAAATAATTGATGCAACTTAACATCTTCAAAAACTACCTATCAACAATTCCTATTGAAATTTCTGTGTCATTTTTTAACAAGGACACAAACATACACTGAAAACCTGCCCAGAGATTATCATCAGTAGTTCTACTGGGTGACTCAGAGCCATTTTCGTTGGGGACATCCATAGACAACATGTTGAAAAGGTCTGTAGCATAGTCAACTTTAGGAGGGGTATTTTGAGCTGCGTCCATAGCCAGCTTTGCAGATTCAGCTCGTGGCTGTGGTGCTAATGGTTCCACTTTCTCAACAGGCCGAGGTTTGGTAATATGAGTTACCTGTTCACAAATAGATTATTTTATACCAGTATAAACAATAATAGTTTTGTTTCAATAAGGATAAGAAAGTAATTATCGCTCAAACAGCATAATTAATCATATTATTGCAAATTTACATCTGAAGTGAAACTAATTACAGAAGTAATAACACATGAAACTAATGACAGAAGAACACACATTATGAACTGCAAATGTTAAACAGGCAGGGATGGGGAAGGTAGGGGACGGGGAAACAGAATAACAAAAAAAATAGGGGCAAAAGGGATTACTTGCTCCGGTGCTTTGGGTGGAGCAGGAGCAGGAACAGGAACACTATTTCTTGTAGCAGGAATTGCATTTGACGGTGGGAATTTCTTCCTTTCCTGAAAAGTAGTTTCAGAAACAGCGGCATGACCACTTCTCTCTACAGGCCTCTGCCAATGTGAAGGACTTCTTTCTTCCCGCAATCCAGAAGGTGTTTTTGGATTCCCATCTCTTGGAACCCATCTCTTCTCATCATACCTTTAAATACATGCAACAATTGTAACCAGGTCATAAAACAACATGCATACACATCAAACAGTGCAAAGATGAAAATATAGCAAGGTTGAGTTTAACATCAGACATACTTTGCACGAATGAAATTCTCAATTCCAACTCTATCATAATTTGGTGGTAATTCTGCTTCCCAGTAGTTATTTGCTTTCTCATTTCCCATTGCTTTGCAGGACCAAAACAAGAAAATTCAAATTGACAGAGTTGCTACATAATTAATGCACATCAGCAAAATTAAAAGTAACTACAAACACAAGACCACTTAGACTATCTTACATTGAATGAATGCAACTTGCTCCGGAAGCCAAGTGTCAAGGGTTGCAGAACGAACCTGGAAGGGAAGTCATTAAATAAATATATAAGTTTGGCATTAGTGATTAAATAAAGCAAGTCTTTAGATACTACAAAGTAAAATAATAATAATAATAACAGTCAATAGAGAATTATATAACAATAACAACAGCAAAAGTCTTTCCCACATGGTAGGTTGTCTATTAAGTATAAAAATAAACAAAAAATCTCAATTTCCATATAAGGAAAGAATTAGCAATGACATTTATTAAGAAACCTTTTATTTTTCATTACTAGAGAGGGTTGTTTGATAAGTATACACTAGATTCGGTATTTCTCAGAAGAGTAGTGCTAACTAAATTTTGAAAGACATTTTGAAAGAATATACATATGTGTCTCTGTGTGTGACTGTGTTACTAAGTTTCTGTTCTTGAAAAAAAACATTAAATTGCTACAAATTGTTGAGCACGGAAACATATTCTCTATATTATGGAATTGAAAGACATTTTCTACAAGAAACCATAATATACATTCTCCCTCTCATGATTTTTTTATAGAACTAACTAAAACCCTTTAGTCTCAGCAGTATAAGAGAAGTAACAAATTTTAATCACAATGTTTGTAATATTCACGGTACAGACAATCCATACCAAGGAAAATAACATCACCTTTGATATATGCACACCCAAACTTCGATGTATTCCTGAACACTGCATGCATATAAAGATGCCAAGATTTACACTAGCCCATCTTGGACCTCTGCAAAGTAAATTATCATAGAAAGTTGAGAAAACATTGCTAACCACGAGAATAATAATAGTTTATCCAGAAAATGCATAGAACAGACATAGCCTTTATTTCATGAACCAATTAGTATCCCTGTGCTTAATTTACTACTGACATAAAATTCAGACCGGATCATTTAGATCCACCAGATACATACTTAGCTTTGCAATCAGCACATTCTCTATTATCTGGTAATTTAAGAAGTCCTTCCAGTATCTGCATATTTAGAGTAAAGAAAAAAACAGTGTAAGGAGAAAAGGAAAACAGAAAATGTGGCAACTCTCAAATACCAACACTCAATAAATACAAAAACCCAAATGAAAGTACAATGTTGAGAAATATTAAGGATCTTACTAATTACCGATAACCAAACCTCACAATTGTGACTACAAGGAAAACAACTCCTTCCCAGTCAATCGAACTTGATCTATCTTTACATAGGGAAAAGACAATTAAGAATTTCTTTCAACATTTGCTAGGCAAACTAATTTTCTTCTGCAGTTGTCTTTTTCTTTTCCATGATCAATATATAACATGACTCAAATTCACCGCTGCAGTTGTTACGGATTAAATCCCCCTTGAAATTATAAACCTACAATTACTCAAAAAAACTAAAATTACCTAAATAAGGATGGACTATTTTTTACAATAAGGACAGAGAGTTTGAAGAAACGCATCAACTAAGCTTCCAATAGCTTCATACTATTTACTGAACGTGTAAATAGCGCCAATTATCCCCTAAACTAAATGTTGGGAGCTAAGCGAGCAGCAGAAAAAAGGATCCAAACTACCAAACCACAACACTCCCATTGATTAATCCCCAAAAATATCGAAAAATGAAAGATCGACAAACCTGTCAGCCATCCGTAACTGAAATCATGACAAACATATCAAAACTAACCTACCAGCCCCTAATTTTGCAAGATATACCATACACATTCGCATTAAAAAAAATAATCCAAAATTCTCATGTTCAAAATTTCGCGCGACATACATCTACTGGACAGTGACGGATTCAAATCTAACAAGAAGATACGATTAATGATCCGAAGCAAGAAGAGAATGCGGATTGGAAAATCGAAATTGAAATACAGGAATAAGGAGAAAGAAACCTTCTTGTGCTTTGCGTTGAGTTCTTTGGTGACATTAGCCTTACCGTTCATGATGGAAGGTTCTAGAAGAACAAGGGAAACGAATCCGAGCGAGAAAGTTAGCAGAAGAAACTAAGCGAGAGAGGAAAGACGAAGATCCAAGGTCAATTTGGTGTTTTCACACTCTTTCCTCTCTCTATCTTTCACTCTCTCACTAAACTGAAAGCCTTGTCTCCGGTTATTAATATGCGACCAAAAAGCGAACAAACGAAGAAGAAAATGTCGCCACGGAGACGCCCTCCTTTACTATTTTTTTTTAATTATTATTTTTATTATTGGCCAAAACATTTTTGTTGTAGCATTTTCTATTCTATTATTTTATTTTAATAGTTAAAATTTAATTTATATTCATTTTAGTTATATATATATACTTAAATAAAATAGTTTTGTATTTTAAAATTTAAAATTAAAAATGTATCAGGACATATTCCACGCATATAACACGGACACTAACATAAACACAAATACGACACAAATACGAACACAAAGATAGTATAATTTTTAATGTAGGATACGGGAATACAAATCTATATGTTATATAATTATGAATTATGTAGATTAACAATAAAAGTTATGTGCATAAGTATGTTTTAGATTCTTTTTGGAGCATAAAAATATTTTTTTTTATGACCGGCTCAAAATGATTTGTTTCTTATTTTTATAATCATAATAAAATATACAATTAGTTTGAGATTTTTTTTTTAGAAAATTAATGTATTTCTCCCTTTTTAAAATTGTGTTAGAACCGTGTTAGAATTGTTAGAAATCCAGCAAATATTTTTTAAATTTAACAATTACCAATACGTGTCTTATGAATGTCATAAGAATATCAATGTCCAATATTTATGTTTGACACGAACAAATCATTTAATAGGAGTGTTTGAGTCTCATAGCGTGTCATTGCTCGACCACATCTTTACTTTATTAAATTTAACCATTTTTGTCTGAACACATAATAGAATTTATATAAGTATACAGGTAAAATAGAAATAAAAAATATGATTTGTGTATATTCAATAAAAGGATTCCATTGTATAGTATTTTGTTATACATTATAGGTTATTATATTATTCTCCCAAAATTTTCTCGCCTTTGTTTTTCCACACGCTTCTATATAGCTTTTTCTCCCACTCTTATCTATTTATTTATTATATTTTCATTATGACATTTATGTCATGAAATAATTATAACTTATTTGCTTTTATGAAAGGGAAAGAATAGTGGCTTTTCCATTACTGAAAAAATTAACAGAGTTAAACGTTTTGTATTTATTTTTTTTCTTGTAGGTGGAAGTTACGTTGAAATATGTACAAGGGTTTCAAACATTTTAGTGTTTTATTGTTTCAACCACTGTGTTTGCAATTAATGGGATGCAGGTGATTTCTGTAACGTAGATAAAGAATATATTTAAAAATATCCAAATTTCTGGATAGAATAAATCTTTTTATTCTAGGGTGGTCCTTAAATGAGAAAAATAGTTTTAGAGTAAGAGTGGTAAAATTAAAATGATACCTGAATATTTTATTATTAAATTTAAAAGAGCATATAAATAGAAATTATGTTATTCATGTTTCATTTTAAAAAAACCACCATCTTCCTATAAAGTTTTTTTTTTTTTTCTTCTTCCTTCTCTATAAGATTCTGACTTCCTCGCTCATCAGTTCGACGATCGGAGTCCACCATCAGACTCCTGGCAATGAATACTACAAGAATGCCCGATTAGAATCTCTGATAGAGTAAGTTCATTTTTTCTCTTATCTTTGAGTCAAATTTTGAACTTGTTAGGTTGTTTTTGTCTTTGCTTTGCATATGACCCTTTTAGGTTCAGGGTTAATCTCTGTTAGCTCAGGGTCCAAATGATATAGTTAGATTTTTTATCAGGACTCTGTGGTGCAGATTAAATTATCTTTAAGTTCTTGGTGGATTTGGAGCTCTTAGTGAATATCTGCTAATTTTCAGGTAAGGGAAGCTAGCATTAATATCCAATAGAACATAAGGCTAGAAGATCTGGATGTTATAAAATTATAATGTTGTTGACTATTGGTTGTTTGATTTTGATTTAGAGTAATTTTCAGCTATATCATGGACTTTGTTATTTTTGGGTGCACTCTGGTGTCATTTAGATAAAACTAAACTATTTTCGATCAATCCAAAATTTATGAGTGCTCTCTGGTGTCATTTAGATCAAATTAAACTATTTTCAACCAATCCAAAATTTATGGGTGCTCTCTGCTGTCATTTAGATCAAACTAAATTATTTTTTGATCCTGCCTGTTGACCGGAACGCTGGAAACTGCCTCGTCAAAGGATCGACGTGCGCACCGCTTCTCACCTTCGTTCCTCTTCGAGATCCACCTCAAGAACCTGCAAAGAAACAGAGC
>Ga0123342_1007833_pt1 | contig 13882 bp, 3 predicted proteins | sample Turbeawhitnodule_FD_89960 | JGI IMG/M metagenome (GOLD analysis project Ga0123342, IMG submission 89960) | Root nodule microbial communities of legume samples collected from Mexico - Turtle bean Mexico white nodule | ecosystem: Host-associated > Plants > Roots > Nodule | place: Mexico: Nepantla...
AAAACTATAAAAATATATAAATAACATCAAAAAATAAAGAATAAAAAAATATATTTATAAATTTATATAAATATATATATATATATATATATATATATATATATATATATATATATATATATATATTCAATTTGTGATAAATTAACTATACACACTACACATTGATTCATATGATAAAGAATATACACAAAGTACAACGTCTTCGAGAAGATATGTATTGAGTATATTTTATCAGAGATGCATACCTAACCTACAACAAGTCTCTTAAGTTTATGATTTTGGTCTTGATTGATCAGAAAAAGTTTAAAGTATATTCATATCTAAACCTCAACATGTGTTTTGATTTACTTTTCAATTTCTCACATATAATGTATTAATTTATTTGACTTAAACTACTAGTGAAACAAAAGATCTTTTGTAACATAGGTGCATGCATTTTATTCTTGAAACTACAACAAGTATTCACGTACCATCCCAAGTTTGTAGCTTTTAACTTTGACACATTTTATTCATTTATACCACAACATACTCAACACATGTTCTTATTCATATACATTCCAACTCAAATCATGTCTTCCTTCATAAAACAAAATTTATATCATACATTTCAAATTTTAGATCCATCATGTATATCATCAATCACATAATAAGTCACACACTTACATATCAAAATTACCATTCAAAATTATATATTCCAACATAAAATAAATACTAATAAATTTCAATTCACCGTTCATCACACTATAATAATAGTCAAGTATAAAAGATTGATAAAAATATAACAATTTAGTTAAATATAAATAATATTTTAACATTTAGAAACATTTAAAATATTTATTTAAATAGAAAATATTGTGTTTGTCAAGTCACCATTTATCAACTCAACGAATTAAGAACATCCAATTCGCCCAATCACTTTTTTGATCACTCAGCCAAAGAGGTTTGCTCACCCAATTACTTTTTAGTCATTCAACAAATAAAACTCTCGAGTTTTCACTTAATTAAATTTCTCTCAAAGACTATTTGGTTGCAGAATCACTAAACCTCTCAAATTTTTAATTAAATGATTTTTTTGTGCAAACAAAATGGTTGTCCAACAACTCTACAAAAAGCAAATATGCATAAAATAAGTTATGCAAAAAAAAATATTGTGTCAAAACCTATAATTCTAACGAGTTTCAAAATCTTAACTCTATCTTCAAATTCAACCATTTCAACGTTCATGTTCAACCTTATATCATTTACTTCAAAATCCATAATCAAATAATACATAATCCATCATTCTACATTTCCAAACCAATTTTAATAGAATTGTCCCTTCCTAGGGTTAATTTAACATTCATCACAATCTAATACTATTATCAATTCAACTCTCATATTCAACAACAACAAAATTTTAATACACAAGCATAATTGTTCAATCAATTCAAAGTATCTCACCAAATTTTTTTCAAACTCTAATGTTGCACATATCTTTCACGTTCAATTTCAACTAAAGATAAACTTTTAATAATTATTCACCAACTTAAATATTTACCTCTGACTCATTTAGAAAAGTTAATAATTGAAAGATAATATTTACCTCTGACTCATTTCAGGTTAATAATTTACCTGAAAATCTAGCTACTTCAACAAAACTATAACAATCCTTGATTCATACAAAAGGTTCAAATTACCCATAGAAAAATCTAATCATCAAACTAAAGATACTACCATGTCCCTAGATTAACAAAAAAAATCATCTCTACCCATCAAACTCTAGTAGTTCAGATCTTGAAAAGGGTGAACGGTTAACTCAACAATAAGACACAAAACAATTATTTTAGAGAGATAATAATTTTTATAAAATAAAGTTTAAATAGTTAATTTTTTTTATTTATAAACTTTTAACTGAAACAATAAAATATTTAAGTTTCATATCATTTTAACCATTTCTATTCTTAGACAAATTAAGTCAGTTCTTACAATAAAATAATAAGATTATTCACATTTTTTTTCATTTTAAATTAGAAACTCTATAAAATAAAATAAAGATTTATGGTATGTAAAATTGTGTTAAAGGAAAAACTTAAATATTAACTATATTTATTGATTGCAAGTAAATAAGAAATCATATTATGCAAGAAAATATTAGATATTAAAGTAAAACAAGAAATAAAATGTAGACTTATACTTATAAATATATAAATATAAACAAGTTTATAAACTGATAAACTTTTCAGTGTAGGACGAGACCAATATATTAAAAGTTCCATCTCAGATCTTACCCACAATTTTTTACTAACCGACGACCCCACTTACTTTATATACATTACTTTGTTTGCCTTATCACCTCTAATAATAACAATTTTATTTATTTATTATACTATTTTTCTAAATATACCGTTAGATATTTAATATATGAAGAGAAATTAATGATAGTTGAACTTTAGTTTTTAAATATAAAATCTTCCATAATCTCAAGAAAAAAAGCTCAATTCATGCTATTTATTATTTAAGAATTAAAATAATTAAGCATTTTTTAATATGACATAAGCTAATTAAAAGTATATCCTTAAATCAACGTATAACCACAACACTAATAGGTGTGCTTATAAACCTTATACCATAAATCTGAAGCTTAAAAAAATTGAATATGGAAAGAAATTTGCAAAGGATATCAACAAACAAACAAAATCTAACAACAGTGACCTTTTCCTTCGTATTTTTTTTTTTAAATTACAAAATAGACGAGGAAAAATATAAGTTAAAAAACCTCTTATATGTTTTTTTTAGGAATTAAAGAATGAATCTCCATTTATAAATAGCAAAATAGTATTTGGAGTCTTCTAATTTTTAATCATTAGATTAGAGATGACCAATAAACCCATTTATGTGGATATTGTTTGAACCCGTTTCTGATTTTGATGAGAAATCTTTGCATTGACCGAGTACAAGTTTATATATAAATAATATCTAATTTTTTAAATTGGATATGAAAACGAAAATATGTATGTAAATATGTGTCTTGTTTCCCTCCTTACACTCATTTCAATACTCATATCAATTTTCATACTTATTCTCATTTTAAAATATTAAAATATATTTAATTTATTAGGTAATTTAAAAACTTATATTAACTTTTCTTTAATCTTTAATTTCATAACTTATTTCTAGGTCATACATTTAATCAATTTTGCTCTTTTATATAATTATATTGAGTTTAATATAGTTGTTATTTGATATTTTCATTTAAATATTTATATAATTATAATTTTTTATTGATATTTGACATTAGACTAAAGAAGTTGTGTAACTTCTTTACATTGACTAATTGATAATATCATGTTTTCTATTTATAATTTTTTTTTTATAAAACAATTATTTAATTAATATTTAGGATAGTTAAGGAACGAGTACATATGTGATAAAAATAGATAATCAAACTCACCCCTCCACTCCATTGGCATCCCTACATTATATTATAAGAGAATAGAAAAAAATAAAAAGTAAAAATAATTTTTGTAAACATGGTTGTTTTTATCTCAATACATAGTGTAAACAAATACTTAAAAAAATAATATATATATATATATATATATATATAAATTGTGTAGCGTTTTTTATAGTACAAGGTTGGGTTCAATCTCCTAACTCTTAAGCTTTTGACAATATTTTTATTTTTTATTTTTTATGTGATCACATCGTAAACCACAACCCAGCAAGCCGCCAAAGTATTAATTTGAAATTGGTCCCTCTACACTTTTGAAAAAAATTGATCAAATCTGAAAAACCTTTTTATAAATATTATATTAATTAAATTTTTCATCTTGCATTAGGTTTGTATTGTTCCCTATAGACGTGAAAATTTAATGAAGTGGAACATAAATATTTGTCTTGTTTACATTTATATGTTGATTATGCAAAAAAGAAATCTTAGACAAATATGAAGAATAGAAAGAGATAAAAAGTTTTTATAAAAAAGAAGATAAATTTTTAAATTAAAGATAAATTTAAATCAAAAAGTCACACGCCTATTTTTATTATTATTAATTACAATTATTATATATATTATCATAATTAATATTAATAAAAATATTATCACTAATATAAATATTATTATTATTATAATTATTAAAAATATTCTGTATGTAATACTTTATATATGGCTAGTCTGCGGGTTATTTTTTATATGGGGCGGGCTAGTAAAATGAGTTTGCACTCCTAGTGCGGGGTGGGTCAACCCGACCGTATTTTGCGGGCTAAACGTGGGGCGGGTCAGCCCGCATTGCCACCCCTATTTGTTGGGTGTTTGGAAACCAGAAAATCTCTAATGGACCACATCTTTAATGTTTAGGTACTGTCATCAATTAAAAAACCAATTTGTAGAAGTTAGTAGCTTTGTCAATCAGTAGAGTACATTGTCATGAAAAAGGTTGTGAAAGAAACTTTGTGGCTAAACAATCTAGCCAAAGAGTTGAAGGTACAAGACCAAGTTGTCACCTTCTAATAGGATAATACTAGCGCTATACAATTATCTAAGAATAAAGTTTACCATGAAAGAACTAAGCACATTGATGTCAAACTTCATTTTATGATGGAGGAGATTGCCCGAGAATCTAGGAAGGTGGATAAAGTTTGAATAGATTATAATTCCTCTTATATGATCATGAAAGTTTTGCCTAAAAGTAAGTTCTTTCATTGCTTGGATTTAATCCAGTTGATTGGTGATTAAGTTTGTGATAGACTTGGAGGGAGTGAGTGTTTTATCACCGATAGTTGTCGTTTTGTTGTCAAATTAAAATGATTCCAGTGTAGATCTGTCTAACGCTAGAGAGATGATAATATAATTGTGATCAAATGACCCCAAGTCGTTTCTCAACAAATCCAATAGTGAAATTAGTAAATCGTGTTTAGAATTTATCGGTCAGCAATAAAAGTTAGCAATAACAATAAAGATAAAAGGGGTTGAGATAGTTGTGCAAAAATTATATAAGATATTAAAACATAAAATAAAATGCGGTTGATCCCAAGTTCTTCCACCATTGAATTCTTCAGAGGTTCTCTAAATATTATTCATTTCTCAATCCACCAACAGAACTAAATCAAATTGAACATGCGTCAATCTAATTCAACTGAAACTCAATAGTAAAGCATGCGTCTACTGGTTTAATTAATACCCACTTTGTTTCATGCTTATACTCTATGGGAATGCTTATCTCCTCTCTCTTAAATCATGCATCCAAGAAATTAATTAGAACAATGCAAACTAATTAAGAAACCAAAGTTTAAAATAAGAAAAACTCTCAATCATACATTCAAGTACAACCTCTTAAAAAAAACCAATTTTCTGGGAGATTAAAGTATTAAAACAACTGTTATAAAGAATTAAAAATCAAAACTTTTATTGAACAAAACCTCATAACTCAATGGTGAATTACAAAGAAATCAACCAAAAAGGTTTAGCCTTCCATGCGAGACAAAACAAAATAATTACAAAGAAGAAAAAAAACTAAAAAAACCCTATGAAGCTCCCATTTTCTCCTTGATGCTTGTGTTCTTTTATAGGCTTTTCTACTCCAAGGATCTTGAGAAAATATGGTAGTTTAGATTTTGTTAACACTTTCCAACTTTCCAAAATTCTTATATTTTGTAGAAGATTTGCTTCCAATTATGTTTTTGAGATATTGTAGATTTATTTTCTCTTTCTTTTCCTCAAAATTTGTTTTCTGTTTTGATTCAAGAAATAACTTGGACTTTTTCATATTTGGCCCATTCACAAAGATAAACATTTCCTTCAAACCATTTATTCTAAAAACACAAAATTAACAAAAATAATAATTAAGGTCCAAATAAAATCAATTATATAAATATTAATTAAAACAATAGATTTATTACTATAATCCAATAATTTATGATTAAAGCTATTGGGTGAGAATAAATATATGTTCATCAATTAATTAGAAGATTTGTTTGAAACCAAGGTGTAGATTTGTGAAAAATTGGTTCATTTAAATCTTATTTTAAGGAGATTCTCTAATGTAGTATTGAGTTCAACCTCAGTTACCAAAGTTTTAACTAGTAACTACTTTATATTCTAAATTAATCTAATTTAAAGTAGTTAGTAGCTAAAACATTGATATATGATATTCTATATTAATTTTTAAAAAAATAATTTATAAACTTTTATTAATAATAAAAATGATTTAAATACTAATAATTTTTTAATTTATAAAATAATATCTAACTTAATTAATATATATTTATTTTCTAAAATTAATTGTTAATTAATAATCTTTGTAGCCTTACTTTATAAAAAATGAAAAACCTCAATGACATTATGGTTTTATTTCATCTATGCTCAGCCCTTCCTCAAACAATCCAATTTGCGACTCTGCTAAGTTGTTGTATCTATCAGAGCAATAGATATAATGTTCTATCAAACATGATCCGGTTATAGACCAATAAATCTTCAAACATTTGAAATGATTATGTTCGTTTTGATTTAATGAAAAACACTGTGTAGAAATTTTCGAAATTAGATTAGTAGAATCAAACAAGGTTAACTAGATTTTAAATTAACAAAAAGACAAAACTTTTCACGAGCAATCATTACCAGATTTAACATCACTGAGTAATAAATATGAACTAGGTTAAAAAAAGTTATATATTTAAAGAAAGTAACAAGAAAGTGAAACCCTGATCTTGAAAAAGGAGAGTTAATTAATTAGGGTAGTTTTTAACATTAATGTGTGTCGGCTACCATTTCACAGTAAACATCTATCATTGTCCAAATACAGCTGCTCAAATCCTTTCTATCCCTTTTAAGACCACATGGATACAGCTTGCTCATTCATTTATCTAATTTATTTCTTCCAAAGCTTCTTCAATTTTCCATTATGTGTTTGTTAATTTACTACCCAAGATCATAATCTGTGATTTGTGGTTGATTAGTGTTGTTTAGTGAGAAACAAAAACTAGGGTTTATGTTGTAAAGTGAGATGTGGTATTGATTTCCACAATTAAGGCACAAAATGACTGGTACCAAGATGAGTATTTATGGCATAAAAGTTTTATGTGCTAACAAAATTCTTTTATGACAGTGGGCAAAGGGTAGGGCACAGTGACAAGAAATGATCCTCAACTAGAAGAGTTCAATATTATGCATGAAATGTAAGTGCATCTTTCCAACTACCAACTGTCTTATATTAATACCATAAAAACAGTTTCTCCACTAACCCACCCACTCTCTTCATCACTCAGAATAATCAACTTAGTTTTTATTATTATTTCTTTTTTATAAAAAGTTTCAGATTAGACGTCATTATGCTATTTGACCTTTCATATTTGACATCTTAACTAGACTGACACCTCAAGTAACAACAATCATTTGTCATCACATAAAACAAATATTACTAAAAAACGAAAAATACAAAAATACGGAGAATCACACTATGAAATGAACTTAAATTTCATCTTTCACAGTTTTATTTGCTCTTGAATTTCATCTTTCACTGTTTTATTTGCTCTATGATTCTGTTTGAGTTTCATAGGAATTCTTGCTGGTTACCACTCAATTTTATTAGATTCACAATCTTTCTCTTAAAAATAGTAAGACACATAACTGCATATTTAATTAGGACTCGCACTATTAATTTTTTTATATTCATAATTTTGATTGTTTATATTTTGCAAAAAATTGTAAGGAATAAGTTTTTTTTATTGAATTTTGTATGAATTTATGAAGTCACGTAAAATATATACTAAAAAAAATCATTAAATATAAATTTATTTTAGAGATAAAAAAAAATTAGTTATTATATTGATTAAATTAGATAGATTAAAAAAATTATTGGCGGGTAAACTTGTTTTTATTATTAATAAAATTTATAATTTAATTTTTAAATTGATATCTAATTAGATAATAAGGTTTTAACTACTAAATACTTTAGATTTTAAAGTTGGTAAATAAAACCTTGAAAGTTACTTAAATACCAATTTAAAAACTAATTTATAAATTTTATTAATAATTGAAACTGTTTTAAATATTAATATTTTTATCTTTAAAATAATATCTAATTTAGTTAATATTTTTTTTATCAACAAAGAACAAAATAAATTAAAATGACACTTTAGAGATGTCCCAACCTTTATACAATAATCGCATTACGCATTCAAGTCATAGGAACCAAAACAAAGAAAAACAACCCTAATTTAATTAATATAATGATTAATTATTTTTTTTTTTTAAATAATTTTTATTTAATGATTCTAATAGTGATATCAGTAGAAAAATCTCATCAAATATAAATTTTTTAATGATAAAGGTGATACAATATAAGGTTATACAATATGTTTAACAAGGATAAACTCTTGTATAACATCTTAGATTTTGTTTATAAAATAATTAAATCGAAGTATACCTAATTTAATTTCAATTTCTTTACTAACCATAAGTTCAGTTCATTTACTCAAAACAAAGTGTATATTTAATTGTTAGAAATGGAGTATGCAATTATGATGAAGTTATTCGGTTTATTGTTGGCACTAGTGCTTCGATATTAGTTTGAAGCATTTATGTTAACTTTTTATGTGTGGTTATCTATTTCCTAAAGTGGATGCCATTTATACACATTCATGGCATTTACATCTTATACGTGGGTATCTATTTCTTATACCTTTCTAATAATTATTTATATTTTTTCATCAAAATTTAAAATTTAAAATTTATTAATTTTTTTATTTTTAGTATAATCTTAAGTGACTTAAATGTTATAGATATGAGTAGAATTTCACACTTTTAGAATAAGTTGAATGATTTATTCTTAATTTTAGTTTATATTTTATGTTAAATTAACCGTTGAGATTAATTAAATTATAGATATGTAATCAATTGTTATCTCTCAAAGAATCATTAACATCAATTATTGAATGTGTCAGTATCACAATATTCTATCGTCTCTTCATTATTTCAACATAAAAAACATTATTATGGAAATCTTCCTTATTAGAATTAGGATTAATTTAAAATAAAATGAAATTACATATTTTTAGAGTAAATAAATCTCTACCTTATATATTTTTTTAGTTTTTAATATTAAAATATACATTATGTATTATTACATTTTCACTTTATTAATAATAATTAATTTTTTCTTTGCATTAATCAAATTAAAATATATATTCAATTTATTTATATTTAATTAATTAAATAAGATAAGATTGATATCCTTTTCCAATTATAAACATATATATTCAATTTATAGATGTTAATTATTAATTTTATACTCTTAATTTTTTTCCAAAATTTACTAATAGGACACACTGATTCTTTGCAAAAAAAATGTATATATTTATCCATTAACAATTTAAAAAACTAATTAAAAAAAATAACATCTTTAAGTTATATACAGTGTTATTAAATATAATAATAATTTAATCTATTTAAGTTTATAAATATTTCTAAAATAAAATTTAAATTTATATTATTAATTAAAATTCGCTTATTCTTTTCTTAACCTAAATGATCGACGTTAATATCTCTTTTATCGTTATCAATCTTTTTTGTACATATTAATTGGTTTAAGAGGCATAATTATTATTAATAAATGTTGGTTGTCTCATCATTGCCTATACATCAATTTAATTTGAGTCTTTTCTGTTCAGATATGTATAACTAAAAGATTAAATGAGTATTTTTAGAAGTTGTTTCTTTATTACAATTCGATTTCAGCACTATTAATCATATTAAAAAAATTAAATAGTTATTAAAAATAATCCGTGAAAATAAAAATAAAAAATAATGATGATTATTTTATTATTATTATTATTATTATTATTATTATTATTATTATTATTTTAGGCCATTGTTATGTGAGACAATAACATAATTTTAGAGTTCGATTTACAATACCATAAATTAATGAGGTAGTTAATGCTAACACTTTGTGTATTCTTCACACTTGTAACCATTGGACTTCTTAAATCTGCCATTTTATAATTAATCAAATGAGTTTATCTGAATATATATATATATATATATATATATATATATATATATAACCAAATATTTTTTGTTTTAATTTATATTTATCAAATAAATAATTAGTATACCAATCACTTTCAGTTCATAAACAACCTGAAAAGTTTTTAAATTTAGTTCATACCTTCTAACTGATAAGTTCTCAACTAACTTATAAGTTAGTTATGTAAAATTGGCTGGAATTATTATTTTGTGATTCTATAACAAATTGTTTACCAGGAATTTATTAATTACAACAATGAAATGTTTTTTCCTACATTACACCTTATTATTATGTTCATATTTTCACTGATTTTGTCTCTCGAATTTTTTTTTCTCGTACTTTTCTGATACATGAAAATTTCAGAAATTTATTTGTATTAGTTATGACGACTTTGATTACTATTGTGATACTATCTTATTGATGTGACAGTAAACGTGTATTAAATAAATTAACAACGCAACATTGACATGACATTATGATGTATAACTAAAAAAAATGTGTGAAAATTTAAAATATATTAAGGAAATATAAGAAAAATAATTCTCCTTAATGTTTGGTCCCTCATCGCTCAAACATGCCATTATACATTCCCATCAACTCAATATTATCAAATAGAGACATGCTCAAGTCATCAAGGATTACAATCACTCCCTTCACTTCACTATTCACTCCCTTCACTTCACTATTGCATAATAACAATTTACATCTATTTTTCTTTTCACTATTTTATTGCTTAGAGATCCAATTTTCTACATCTATTCTTAAATCTATATATAAAAAAAATTAGGTAGAATGAAGTCTAACAATAATGGATTGATCATAGTAGTATAAATAGATACAACAAACAAGAAAATATACGTTATAATTGTGCAATCTATTGTATTACTCGAAAATCATAGTAATTTTACAGATATCATTTTAACCCATAGTTCAATAACAAGAAAGTAGCGACAGAAAGACAAATCCAATCAAAACGAAAAAAATATAATATTAAGCAACCAAAACAAAAAAAATAAATTATTCAAGTGGTAAAATATTCTCTCAATCCTAATCACTTTGTACAAGTAAAATAACAATGATTATATACACTAACCATTACATATCTCAATTTTAACCAATAATAAATAATTTTTCTACTATTTTTTCTAAATTATTTTTTTTAGAATTTTACGTAAATTATTTCTATAAACAAAAAAAAATACTTAGTCTTGGAATAAACTAATATAGAAAGAAAATATTTCATTAATATTATTTTGTGTACTAGATTGCCAACAAAATAAATTTAAGTATCAATTTAGACTAATAAATATCAAAATTATAGTTAAATACATCAACATACATTTAAATGTGAAGATTAAATCATATATCTAAATAATCACAATTATTAATCAAAAGTAAACTGATTAAATCAAAAGAGAGTATCTAAATATCACATATAATTCAAGAAAATCAGGTATTATATACGGACTAAAATTTTCTGATGTAAAAATTCATTGGTAAATATATATTTTTGACAAAAAATGACTATTACAATTTTATCAGTAAAATGATCTTTAGTTAGATTTTATCGACGAATTTTGTGATGGTTGTTGATGTATTTCCGTGAAATTTTACCTCTATAAATACTTTTGTTTTTCGTTTTTATTGTTACTTGGTTTTGTATACATGTATAAAAACTTTTATTGTCTCATTTTATTATTTATAAAAACATTTAATTTCCTACGCATGCTTCTTGGTGAATGTGCATTGAAAAAGTAGGTGGAAAGACAAGTCTTGTGATGTGTCAAATACCAAATTTATTTTAAGATAAGTTTTAATATTTAGTGTGTAATCATGTTTTAAATTACTTTTTAAAGACTATATGAAAAATTGAAATAAATAAAAACATTGAACACGTACATTACTATACTATAAATTTTTTAGTGTTATATATGATGTACAGGCCTTCCTCACCCTCACTTTATATATATATATATATATATATTTAAAATTTTATTTTTAAAATATGTCTTGAAAAATTGAATAAGAAAAATATATTTAAAAATAATTTTAACCTTACTCTAAATATTAAACAAATTAGAACAATTATATATATATATATATATATATATATTATTTCACGTGTTACATACCCGTTACTATAAATACGGTTAAAGAGGCAATGATAAGTCAAATAATTAAATGTGGATTGTTTTGTTAGAGAAATGTGTTCTCTTAAAAAAAAATGTGAATGGTTGAGATTGTTTCCATTAATATAATATTTGTTTATGTAAATTAAATTATCAGTCTAAATATTATAATTATAATGCATTAATAATAATATGTCTGTGAAAAGGCAAGTAAATTTTTAAAAAAATTGTTAGAAGTGAGAGAAGACAGGTAGATTTTAAAAAAATACTATTATTATAATACATTTATGATAACTGAATTGTAATTTTTTCTCTCCCAAACCAAATCAGCTTGATTATTTCTTAGAGGTATGTGAAAAGGTAAGTAAGTTAAAAAAAATACAATTACTTTCGTAGACAATTGTTACTTTAGAGGTAGAAAATAGTCAAACTTGAAATTTTAGTGTATTTCAAACCTGTGCATAAATTTTTATTAAGAATAATATGAGTCTTAGGTTAAACAACACAAAACAAAATGGCCTTATACTTTAAAATAGAAAATAAAAATTAGCCTTATATTCATGAAACTAGAAATATATCAGTCTATAATCCAACAACATATAGTAAAATTATAAGAAATAGTTTAAATTATAATACAACAAACGTAGAAGATTAGTCCATATTGTTGTGTTATAGTAGTGAAAAATTAAAATTTTGAAATTAATATAAACTAGAAATTTTTTTCTCATACTTCTACTATTATAAAAAATATACACATAAATTCATTGAAATGTCAATCACTTGTAAATGCTAGACAATAAAAAAAATATCACAAGAACAAACAAAAGGTAATCAAGAAAAGTAATTGAAGAAATAAACAGATAAATCTAGGTGGTTTGACTGAAACTCAATCTACATCCACGGTCAGAAATTCATTAAGAAAGAAACTCATATTACAACACAAAGTTTATCTCACTAGTGAACTCTCAATTTTAAGTTAAAGAAAACTATACACTACAAGATCCTATTTATACAATTAAAATGGTCTAACTAACTTCTAAGAAAAAGGACGCATCAACCAGTTGCAAAGTATTGTGCACAATGATTTAGTTAGGAGTTGAAATTGTCAATTGACATTGGAAATCAAATTGATGTAGCAGACAATTTGGTCATAAGCTCTAGTCAAGACAGACATTTTTATACCACTAGACACTTTAACCCTAAGCATTTTACTGCCTCTAAACGGTCTAACAACCTTTGAACATAGATTTTTACTGAACCAAATCTTCACAAATTTTCACCTTGGTTTGGCACAAATATTCTAAGTGATAAAATATTCACTACCTATAAGCTCATCACAAACTCAGTCAACTAGTTGGATTAGATCCAAGATATGGAAGAACATGCTGACAAGCAAAACTTTCATGATCATATCAGTGAGATTATGATCTGTCAAGACCTGTGCCACCTTCATAGATTCGCTAACAATCTCCTCTCTCATAAAATGAACTTTCACATCAATATGCTTCATCCTCTCATGATAGACTTGATTATATGAAAGTTGTACAACATTACTATTGGCATAGTAGAGTGTGAAAACCTAATCCTGCATGTGTTAGCTGTTAGACCCTTAAGCCACAAAGTTGTAGGTAGAATTGGTTCTAGAAGGGGGGGGGGGGGGGGGGGGGGTGGGAGGGGGAGTTGATGAGTGTTTTGTTTTTTGTGTGGGGGGGAGAAAAAAAAGAATATATAAATAATAATAAAAACTTT